>JAEEGL017442728.1_pt1 | contig 210664 bp, 162 predicted proteins | sample 9134231 | NCBI WGS metagenome assembly JAEEGL01 (sample SAMN16246548, study PRJNA631951) | gut metagenome | biome: gut microbiome; feature: rumen; material: fiber-attached | host: Bos | place: Iran: Karaj | collected 2018-10 | reverse complement strand
TGGACGTACCCCTTTAGAGACATTGATTGACGGAAAGGAGATTTGGCGTAATAAAATAGACAACCTAAACTGATAATCTGAATCTGACAGACAGATACCTCTCGAACTGGAAAATGTCAGATGAAGTCGAAATTAGTACACGTCCGGAAACTTTCACTTGGGGCCACATCCAGATTTTTTGGATGTGGTTTTTTCTATGTGTCTTTTAGACGAGATGATGAGGTAGAATAGTAGAGTACACGTATCAAAAGGTTTGAAAAGTCATTAAGAACGGTGATTTTTAACTGGATAACGAATGGTAGGTACTGAGGTGTAAAGTTGTGAATATCTGCCAAACTAGTTGATTATTAACGTGTAACAGGTGATGGTGCTCCACCTTATCTCGTATAAAACCGCTGCGTAGTAGCTGATGGCGCCTGTCTGATCACTGGTTTGGTGAGGACTGGCGTTTTTTCTTTCTCTTCCTTTCCTCACCCAGCCAAAATCTGTTTTGTCTACTTTTGAAAGGTCAATGATGGCTTGGGTTGCTGTTGGTGTTGGTGCCGCATGTGGCGCTTGGTTGCGTTGGATTTTAGGCAACTGCTTGAATGCATTTCACGGTTATATTCCATTAGGGACGTTGACGGCCAATCTTGTGGGGGGGTACTTGATTGGTGTGGCTACGGCGTTTTTCAGTTCCCATGCAGGGATAAGTCCCGAATGGAGGCTCTTAATTGTCACGGGTTTTATGGGTGGGCTGACCACGTTTTCCACGTTTTCGGCTGAGACGATGCTACTACTGCAACGTGGCGAATACTTGTGGGCGGGTGTACAGTTACTTTTGCACGTTGCCGGTTCAATCCTCTTGTGCCTTGCAGGCTTTGCCAGTTACCGGATGCTTTCAGGCGCATAGTTATTTTGGCGGTTGATAAGGTGCGTTGTTGTCTTTTTCTGAAAAAATCCAAAATTTTGTTGTAAAAACCCCTTGAAAGTCCTGTTTTGCACCTTATATGGGACTTAGTGAAACAATTTGGAGGTTGTCATGCGTCAAGACAAATTAACAACGAAGTTACAGGAAGCCATTTCAGACGCGCATAGTCTGGCAATTGGCAATGACAATCAGTACATCGAACCGTCCCACCTGCTGCTGGCGATGATCCAGCAAGGCGATGGTGGTACTCGTTCCTTACTGCAACGTGCTGGAGTCAATGTCGGTAAGCTGGAATCGTCTTTGAAAGCGTCCTTAGAACGGTTGCCGAAGGTTACAGGTACTGGTGGAGATATACAGATTTCCCGCGAACTCTTAAATCTCTTAAACCTGACTGAACGCGAATCGATCAAACGCAAAGATGAATACATCGCGAGCGAGATGGTGCTTTTAGCATTGCTGGAAGACAAGTCTGAAGCTGGGCGTTTGGCTCGTGAAGCGGGTCTGACCAGGAGTGCGCTTGAATCAACAATTAACGCTGTAAGGGGAGATGCAACAGTGAATTCTGCAGATGCTGAATCCAAACGCGAAGCACTGAAGAAATATACGCTAGACCTGACGGAACGCGCCAGGAGCGGCAAGCTTGATCCCGTCATCGGACGTGATGACGAAATCAGGCGCGCTATCCAGGTGCTCCAGCGCCGTACCAAGAACAACCCGGTTTTAATTGGTGAACCAGGGGTGGGTAAGACAGCGATTGTCGAAGGCCTGGCTCAGCGTATCGTCAATGGCGAAGTACCAGAAAGCTTGAAAGGCAAACGTGTGTTGGCCTTGGATATGGCTGCACTCTTAGCTGGTGCGAAGTATCGTGGTGAATTCGAAGAACGTCTGAAAGCAGTTTTGAATGAACTGGCTAAAGACGAAGGGCAGGATATTGTCTTTATCGATGAAATCCACACGATGGTGGGAGCCGGTAAGTCTGAAGGTGCGATGGATGCAGGTAACATGCTGAAGCCAGCACTGGCTCGTGGCGAACTGCATTGCGTTGGTGCGACGACTCTGGACGAATATCGTAAGTACATCGAAAAGGATGCCGCACTGGAACGCCGTTTCCAGAAGATCATGGTCGATGAACCATCTGTCGAAGACACGATTGCGATTCTGCGTGGCTTGCAGGAAAAATATGAAATGCATCACGGGGTTGAAATTTCCGACCCAGCGATTATTGCTGCAGCAGAACTGTCACATCGTTACATTACGGATCGGTTCTTACCAGACAAGGCGATTGACTTGATTGATGAAGCTGCATCCCGGATCAAGATGGAAATTGACTCCAAACCGGAAGTCATGGATAGGCTTGACCGTAAGATCATCCAGTTGAAGATTGAACGTGAAGCAGTTCGCAAGGAAACCGACGATGCATCCAAGAAACGGATGGCATTACTCGAAGAAGAAATTGCGCGCCTTGAAAAGGAATATGCTGATTACGATGAAATCCTGAAGGCTGAAAAGGCCTCGGTTGAGGGCTCCAAGCATACGAAGGAAGAAATCGAAAAAGTCCGACTGCAGATTGACGAAGCCAAACGTCAGGGCAACTACCAGAAGATGTCTGAACTGATGTACGGTATCTTGCCTGAGCTGGAAAAACGCCTGAAAGCGGAAACAGGTAACAAGGATGGGGCAACAGACCGCCCAAGGCTTCTGCGTACTGAAGTGGATGCAGAAGAAATCGCGGAAGTTGTCTCCCGTGCAACCGGTATCCCCGTTTCCAAGATGATGGAAGGAGAAAGGGCAAAACTTCTGCGTATGGAAGACGAACTGCATAAACGTGTCGTCGGCCAGCATGAAGCGGTTGTAGCGGTCTCTGAAGCGATCCGACGCTCACGTGCCGGTTTGTCCGACCCGAATAGGCCTTATGGTTCGTTTATGTTCTTGGGCCCAACCGGTGTCGGTAAGACAGAACTGTGTAAAGCGTTGGCTTCCTTCCTGTTTGACACGGAAGACGCGATGATCCGTATCGACATGAGTGAATTCATGGAAAAACACTCGGTGGCTCGTTTGATTGGTGCGCCTCCAGGATATGTCGGTTACGAAGAAGGCGGTTACCTGACTGAAGCTGTCCGTCGTAAACCTTACAGTGTTATCCTCTTGGATGAAATTGAAAAAGCACATCCTGATGTCTTCAATGTTCTCTTGCAGGTCTTGGATGATGGTCGGATGACCGATGGTCAAGGCAGGACGGTTGACTTTAAGAATACCGTCATCGTCATGACGTCTAATTTGGGTTCGCACCTGATCCAGTCGATGGCTGGTAGTGAACAGAAGGAAATCAAGGATGCTGTGATGGGCGAAGTCCAGCAGCACTTCAGACCTGAGTTCATCAACCGTATCGATGAGATTGTGGTCTTCCATGCCTTAGACAGCAAGAACATTGGTGCGATTGCGAAGATCCAGCTGGATCTGTTGAACAAGCGTTTGGCTGCGATGGATATGTCTATGGAAGTATCTGATGCTGCGTTGAACAAGATTGCCGAAGCTGGTTTTGATCCACTCTTTGGGGCACGTCCTTTGAAACGGGCTGTCCAGAATTTGATCGAAAACCCATTGTCCAAGGAAATCTTGGAAGGCAAGTTCGCACCAGGTGATGGCATTGGTGTTGACGTGGCTGACGACCGTCTGGTCTTTACGAAGCAGGCTAAAGCGGACTAATCTGTCAACATACCCAAAAACAGGAGGCCGGGGTAACCCGGCCTTTCTGCATTTAAAGCATTTCGCCTGCGTAATCAGCCAGACGGGATCGCTCACCCCGTGCCAATAAGATATGGCCGCTGTGGCGCCATCCTTTGAAGCGGTCAACTACATAGGTTAAGCCACTTGATCCTTCAGTCAGGTACGGTGTGTCAATCTGCGCAAGGTTCCCCATGCAGACAATCTTAGTGCCAGGTCCTGCTCTGGTAATTAATGTCTTCATCTGCTTGGGCGTTAAGTTCTGCGCTTCATCGATGATTACGAATTTCCTAATGAATGTCCTACCGCGCATGAAGTTCATCGATTTGATGGAAATGCGCGATTCAATCAGATCTCGTGTAGTCTGCCTTTCCCAAGAACCGGCATCTTTGTTGCCCGAGGTGAGCACATCCAGGTTGTCATCTAACGCTCCCATCCAAGGCGACATTTTCTCTTCTTCAGTTCCTGGCAGAAAGCCGATGTCTTCACCAATTGGGATGGTCGGGCGCGTGACGATGATTTCGTCAAACCGCTGGCTTTCAAATACCTGGGATAGGCCCGCTGCCAATGCTAAAAGGGTTTTTCCGGTACCAGCCTGTCCCGCCAAGGTCACAAAGTCGACTTCAGGATCCATCAAGAGGTTCAACGCGAAGTTCTGTTCACTGTTTCGTGCATGTATCCCCCAAACATTGTCTTTTCCTTCCGTGTAGTCGTGCAGTGTCTTAATCGATGCTTTTGTCCCGTTGGTTGCAACTACTCGGGCATAAAAAGGCGGGAAGTTTTCTGTTGCTTCTAGGTAAACGAACTGGTTCACAAAAAGGTCAGGGACGGCAGATCCCCCAAACGTATAGACCGTCTGGCTGTAGCTGTGATGGTCGTTTTCGTTTTTGGTGGTTAGCTCCGTTGCCTGATCCCAAAAGTCATTCTCCAGCTTTAATGTACCCGTGTACAGGAGATCTTGGTCATCCAACACTTGGTCGTTGAAGTAGTCCTCGGCTGAAAGGCCTAAGGCACGGGCTTTCAGCCGCATATTGATGTCTTTGGAGACTAGGACGACGAGTCTGTCAGGCTTTTCCTTTGAAAGCGTCGTAACGGCATTCAAAATGATGTTGTCTGCAATTGCGTCTTGTGGAGCCAAGAGTTGGTCGGTTGCAGCCTCAAGGTAGAGCCTGCCTTTCGCTTCGATGTTACCGAGTTTGTCCAGGGCAATGCCTTCAGATAGGATGATGGTACTGTCCACATCAGCGATTAAACGGTCAAGCAGACGTGAGACTTGCCTTGCATTGCGTGCTGTGTCCGAAAGCCCGCTTTTATGCGCATCGAGCTCTTCCAAGGTTTTCATCGGGATGAAGAGATCGTGTTCTTCAAACCGGAAAAGCGAGGTTGGGTCATGTAGTAGGACGTTGGTGTCGAGCACAAAGATTTTCGGGATGCCGGATAGGCTTGCCGCCTTACTTAGTGGCGTGAGACGGTTCGTACCAGTGAGTTTCCTTTTAGGTGGCTCCTGCGGTGGTTTAGGGGGTGCCTTGGACGGCGTTTTAGCTGCTTTTGGGGCAGGTTGTTTGACTTTTTGTGCAGGCGTAACCGACAGGGTGACCCTATCGGCAAGCTTGGTGGGCATACTGGGTAGTGGCATTGGGGCTTCCTGTCTTTTGTTTTGGGGGGCGGGTGTTTTTAGGCTTTGGCTAAGTCCGTAGCGGCCTGCAGTACTTCGTCGACGTGCCCGGCGACTTTGACATTGCGCCATTCCCTTGCGATATTGCCTTTGGCGTTAATCAAGAATGTTGATCGTTCAATCCCGCGGGTCATTTTTCCGTAGCGCTTTTTCTCTTTTATTACGTCGAAGAGGTTACACAACGCTTCATCAGCATCGGAAATCAAAGGAAAGGGGAGTTCAAGTTTTTTCGAGAAGTTTTCATGTGACTTCAAGGAATCCCGGCTGATACCGACAATGGTAGTGTTGGCGTCAGCGAAGGCTTGGTGGGCGTCCCGGAAACAGATACTCTCTGTTGTGCATCCTGGCGTATTGTCTTTCGGATAGAAATAGACGACGACATTTTTGCCTTGGTAGTCGGAAAGCTTGAAGGTTCCCGTTGGGGTTTCACCGGTAAAGTCGGGTACTGCTTGGTTAAGGGCAATGTTTGACATGCTATCTCCCATGTTGCTGCCAGAACATCCTGGCAGGTCTAAAAACGTTTCGCCAAGTCGAATTGGCACTAATGCCCATCATAATGGGTTGGATGTACCTTGGAAACAGATAATGTGTGGTTTTTCCCATATTTAATAGGCGTGTGTATCGATTGACGGAATACGTCGTTTTTGGGGATTGTGCTTGATTATTCACTCCTGAGTCTTCACAATAACTATTTTGCGCCTAATGAAGGTGCTGTTTCCAAAAAACATCCTAAGAGGGAATGAAATGCGTTCCATTGGTAAATCCAAGAAGCTGGACAATGTCTGCTATGCCATCCGTGGTCCTGTGCTGGATCGTGCAAGGCAGATGGAAGACGAAGGTCAGAAAATCATCAAGCTCAACATCGGTAATGTCGGTGTTTTCGGGTTCGATCCACCGGAAGAGCTTGTCCGTGACATGATCCGCAATATGCAGAATGCGTCGGCGTATTCTGATTCTAAGGGGATGTATTCAGCGCGTAAGGCGGTGATGCAGTATGCGCAGCATAAAAACATTGCAGGTGTTACGATTGATGACATCTATCTGGGTAATGGGGCATCTGAACTGATTATCCTGGGGATGCAGGCACTCTTGGACAATGGCGATGAAGTGCTTGTGCCAACGCCAGACTATCCGCTGTGGACCGCATCGGTGACCTTGGCTGGCGGCAAGGCTGTCCATTACGTCTGTGATGAAAATAATGATTGGATGCCAGATATTGCCGATATCGAAGCCAAGATTACCCCACATACCAAAGCGATTGTTATCATCAATCCGAACAACCCAACTGGTGCGGTGTATTCAGAAGAACTGTTGAAGCAGATTGTTGATGTTGCCCGTAAGCACCAGTTGATTATCTTCGCGGATGAAATCTATGACAAGTGCCTCTACGACGGTGTAACCCATACCTCCATCGCATCGCTGGCCAATGATGTGCTTTGTTTGACCTTAAACGGATTGTCGAAGAATTACCGTGCCTGTGGTTACCGGGTAGGCTGGATGATTGTCTCCGGCGAAAAGCGCTATGCAAAAGACTATATCGCTGGGCTCAATATGCTCTCATCGATGCGCCTTTGCTCCAATGTACCCGGCCAGTTTGCTGTGCAGGCGGCTTTGGGTGGTTATCAAAGTATCAATGATCTTGTCGCCCCGGGAGGTCGCTTGGAACGCCAGCGTACATTGGCCCATAAGCTGTTGACGGATATTCCGGGTGTGACTTGTGTGAAGGCAAAAGGCTCGCTTTACCTCTTCCCTCGCTTGGATCCTGAAATCTATCCAATCAAGGATGACCAGCAGTTTGCTTATGACCTCTTGGATCGTGAAAAAGTCTTGATTGTCCAGGGTACTGGCTTTAACTGGATTGCGCCGGATCATTTCCGCGTCGTGTTCCTGCCGCCATCGGATGACCTGAAGCTGGCGATTGGGCGCTTGGCAAATTACCTCGCTTATCTGCGCAAGAAGTTTGGCACTGAAGAGCTGGCTCAGAAGAAATATGGCAAGGCTAAAGTTGAAGAGCCGGTTTATGAAGAAGTCACCGTTTGACGTTTTTTGAAAGTTGAAAAAGCATGAAGCCAGTTAAAGTTGGTATCTTGGGTCTGGGAACCGTTGGTTCCGGAACGTTTAATGTTTTAAAGCGTAACCAGAAAGAAATTTTAGGGCGTGCAGGCCGTCGCATAGAGGTTGTGATGGTGGCGGATCGTGATGTCGAACGGGCACAAAGCATTGTCCGGGGCGACTGTGAAGTGGTCTCAGATGGTTACCAGTTGGTCAATAACCCAGACATTGATATTGTCGTCGAACTCATTGGTGGTTATACCGTTGCCAAGGACTTTGTCTTAAAAGCGATTGAAAACGGCAAGCATGTTGTGACGGCGAACAAGGCTTTGCTTGCTGTTCATGGTAATGAAATCTTTGAAGCAGCCCAGAAAAAGAAAGTCATCGTTGCCTTTGAAGCTGCTGTTGCTGGTGGTATTCCTATCATCAAGGCATTGCGTGAAGGGTTGACGGCAAACCGTATTGAATGGATTGCCGGCATCATCAATGGTACGACGAACTTCATTCTCTCCGGAATGCGTGACAAGGGACTCGAATTTGCAACTGTCCTGAAAGAAGCCCAGCAGTTGGGTTACGCAGAAGCTGACCCGACCTTTGACATTGAAGGTGTTGATGCAGCGCATAAAGCAACAATCATGTCTGCGATTGCGTTCGGTGTGCCTGTCCAGTTTGATAAGGCTTATGTTGAAGGAATCAACAAACTTGCATCTATTGATATTACCTATGCGGAAGAATTGGGCTACCGAATCAAACTCCTGGGGATTACCAAACGCATGGAAAATGGCATTGAACTGCGTGTGCATCCGACATTGATCCCAGCTAAACGGTTGATTGCCAATGTCGAAGGTGCGATGAATGCCGTGTTGGTCAACAGTGATGCAGTCGGGGCAACGCTTTATTATGGCAAGGGAGCCGGTTCTGAACCAACGGCCTCTGCTGTAATTGCCGACTTGGTGGATATTGCCCGTGTTGATACGGTTGATCCTGAACACCGCGTCCCATACTTGGCATTCCAGCCTGATGCGATGAACGACACGCCGATCCTGCCGATTTCCGAAGTGACGACTAGTTACTACCTGCGTATGCAGGTCAAAGACCAGCCGGGCGTGTTGGCTGATATCACGCGTATCCTGGCGGACCTGAAGATTTCCATTGATGCGTTCTTGCAGAAAGAACCATTGGAAGGTGAAACGCTGGTTGACATCATCGTCCTGACCCATCAGACGCAGGAAAAGAACATGAATGCGGCTATCGAAAAGATCGAGCAGATTCCAACCGTCATGGGCAAGGTGACCCGTATCCGTCTGGAAAACTTACTATAAATCTTCGTTGGAAGGCAGAAAGGGGGAGGGGGACCTCCCTTTTTTGTTTGTTAGCTGACTTCGACAATGCGCCACCCAAAAACGGTGTTTGTCCCGTTTTTAGGCATTTTGGGCAATAAAAAACCGGAGGGGTTTCCTCCGGTTTCATCAAACAGCCGTTTGAATTAAGCGTGTTCGCCCAGGACTGAAACGGTGACGTCAACGATAACGTCGGTGTGTAGTGCGATGGAGACTGGGTAGTCACCAACAGCCTTGAATGGGCCCTGTGGCATGCGAACCTGGGACTTGTGGATTTCGAAACCCTGTTTGGTCAGTGCTTCTGCGATGTCGTAGTTGGTGACAGAACCGAACAGACGGCCATCGACACCGGACTTCTGCAGAATCTGGACAATCAGACCAGAGAGTTTTTCACCCTGTTCCTGAGCGGCAGCCAGTTTTGCTGCTGCTGCTGCTTCCAGTTCAGCACGCTTGGTTTCAAATTCCTTGACAGCTTCTTCAGTTGCACGGCGAGCGATACGCTGTGGGATCAGATAGTTGCGTGCATAGCCGTCTTTAACTTTGACGACGTCACCCAGGTTGCCCAGATTGACGACTTTTTCCAACAAAATAACTTGCATGTTTTTCTCCAATATCCTTTTGTTTGATCAATGCAATCAGGCAGAATGCAGGGAGGTGTAAGGCAGCAGAGCCAGGAAGCGGGCACGCTTGATGGCAGTGTCCAGCTGACGCTGGTAGTGGGCCTTGGTACCAGTCAGACGTGCTGGCATGATCTTGCAGTTTTCCTGGATAAAGTCTTTCAGGGTGTCGATGTCTTTGTAGTCGATCTGTTCAACGTTCGCTACGGTGAAACGGCAGAATTTCTTGCGCTTGAACAGAGGATTCTGCTGTTTGCGTTTGTCTTTGCTTTTATTCTTGTCGAATTTCTTACCAAATGCCATTTTTGGCTCCTGTATAAAGTTTTGTTCTATTCAATCAGGGTAAATCCAGTGATATGGAACAGCGGTCTCTGGTTCTTCAAGCTCTTTGCTGCGATGAAACCTTCAAAGTGGCAGAGCTTATCGGACGGCACATTCAAGATGTTGTTTGCGATATCACCAATGCCTACAGCATCGATGGCGACTTCTACATCCCTTACTGAGCCAGCTTCCATCTGCTTAGACTGGTGTTGTAGTGTCAGCGTAATGACCGGTACACCGGCTGGGGTGTAGCGAATCGCTGACCGCTCGATAATCCAGGCAGTAAGCTCGAAGCTGTTTTTAGATGCCAGAGTTGCCTCCTTAATCAGTGGTTTCCCGCTTAGTTAGCAGCGGACTGTTCAGCAGCAGGTGCTTTAGCAGCGGTTTCCTTCTGTGCAGATTTCATCATTGGAGAAGGACCGGTTTCAGCACGTTTCATCTTGACAGTCAGGTGACGCAGGATGGCATCGTTGAACTTGAATGCAGTTTCCAGTTCGTTCAGGGTTTCGCTGTCGCATTCAATGTTCATCAGGACATAATGTGCCTTGGCAAACTTGTTGATCATATAGGCCAGCTGACGGCGGCCCCAGTCTTCAACACGGTGGATTTTCCCGCCGCGAGAAGTAACACTGTTTTTGTATCGTTCAATCATTGCCGGAACCTGTTCGCTCTGGTCCGGATGAACGATGAAAACGATTTCGTAGTGACGCATGCGTACTCCTTATGGACGTTAAAAAATATGCCCGCCCCAGCGTCAAGTCAGGTGCGGGAAGAAGAAAACACAAGATATTAGCACGAGGTCTGGTTCATTGCAATATTTTGAGGTGTTATCTGTGTGATGTTGCACGAAACCAAAGGGCGCTAGATTATCAAGTGGAAACCTTATAAAATCCATGACCATACCTACAGTCTAGAAAGATGGACAGTTTCTTAAGCCCTTATTCGTCCATCCTACTACCATCGAAAGGCAAAGCACTATGATTAAACTAACGCAAAGACAAGCGCAGATCCTGAATATCATTCATCGGTCCTTGCAACAGACTGGTTTCCCACCGACGCGTGCTGAAATTGCGGCTGAATTGAAGTTTAAGTCTGTGAATGCTGCTGAAGAACATCTGCAGGCGCTGGCGAAAAAGGGTGTGATTGAAATTGTGCCAGGGATTTCACGTGGCATTAAGCTTGTGAAAAAGAGCGGTAGCTTGGTAGGTGGCGAAAGTTATCTTGGTTTACTCGTGTTGCCTTTGGTGACTAAGGTCAAACCTGGCGACAAGATTCCTGACGAAGTCAAGGCTGAGAAAACCTTCCAGGTGGATGTTGGTCTTTTTTCTGACAAACCAGATTATCTCTTGAAAGTTTCTGGTGATGCGATGAAAGGTGCGGGTATCTGTGACGGGGACTATGTTGCCATTAAGAAGGCAGATACGGCCAAGAATAACCAAATTGCACTGGTAGATCTGGGTGAAGAACTCGCCATCAGGCGCATGGTCAAGAAAGGTAAAGCACTTACTGCAGTTGCCGAAAATCTGGGCGCTTCGGTTGGTGAAGCCGTTTCTGCCGCTGATGTCATGAGTGTTGAAGGGGTTATGGTTGGCCTGATCCGGCGTTCTGCATAAACCCCTTTGCCTTAACGTTTGGTTTTGCCAGCCAGTTCTTCAATCTGGTTGGCAATGCCACGCAGAATATTGATCTCTTCTGTTTCAAGGTGGCTCCGCGAGAAAAGGCGGCTTAGCCTTGGCATCAGTTTCTTGGGGGTTTCGGGATCGAGATAGCCTAGCGCAATGAGCGCACGTTCCATGTGGCTCAGCATACCGTTGACTTGGTCGATGGTCGCAGGTGTTCCTTTAAAGCCGATGTGGCTTGTTTCTTTTGCGATTCCCTTTCCGGCTAATATGGCCATTCGGCATTCGTAAGCGAGGACCTGAACGGCTTGTGCCAGATTCAGTGAAGAGTGTGCCGCACTTGCAGGAATATTGATGAGTGTGTCGCAACGGCTGACGATATCATTGGGCAGCCCGTAGCGTTCACTGCCAAAAACGAGCGCCTGTGGCATCGCATCGGCTTTCAGTTGTGTCTCTGCAAACTGGCGGGGTGTCAGAATCTTTGCTGAGAATTCGCGTAACCTGGCGGTTACTGCTGCTGCTCCCACGCAACCATCCAAGGCTTCATCGATACTATCGACGATTTGTGTGTTTTCCAGCACATCCAATGCACCACTGGCAAAGGCTATCGCTTCAGGATGGCTTTTGACGGTGGAGTAACGGGGTGAAACGAGGACGAGCTTTGAAAAGCCCATGGTTTTGATGGCTCGTGCAGCGGCTCCCACGTTGCCTGGATGGCTTGTTTGGACCAGTACAAACTGAAGGCCTTGGAAAATGGTATCGGATTTAGACGCGTTCATTTAAAATTGAGGATTAAGGTAAGCTTCCCTAACGGACGTTTTTTTCAATCATTATGACATCGGAAGCCTTTTGTGGTCATCTCCGGTGTGTATGCTTTTATTCAGGAACGCCATGCAGCATCCTATGCTAAACACTGCGGTGAAAGCCGCCCGCCGTGCGGCATCCATCATCAACCGCGCCTCATTCGACTTGGAACAGATTAAAGTTGAACAAAAGGATAAGAACGATTTTGTGACCGAAGTCGACCGAGAAGCCGAGGCGGCTATCATCGATGTCCTTCTGTCGACTTATCCGGATCACGCAATCCTTGCTGAAGAAACGGGTGCTTCCAATGGACTGAACGATGAGAGTGAAAATGTGTGGATCATCGATCCGTTGGACGGTACCACCAACTTCATCCATGGCTTCCCATGCTACTGCATTTCAATCGCCCTGCAGCAAAAGGGCGTAGTGACCCATGGCCTTGTTTATGACCCGGTTGCCAATAATCTCTATACCGCATCCAAGGGTGGTGGGGCATATATGAATAACCGGCGTATTCGCGTGAGCCGCACGGAACGTCTCTCCCGTGCATTGATTGGTACGGGCTTTGCTGGTCGTACGAAAGACCCTGAAGTATTGAAAGAGTTCCTGTCGATGTTTGAGACGATGACCTTGAATGCGCAGGCTGTACGCCGCCCAGGTTCCGCGGCATTGGATCTGGCCAATGTCGCTTGTGGCCGCTATGACGGTTATTACGAAAAAGATCTCAAGATTTGGGATATTGCTGCGGGCGCCTTGTTGGTTTCGGAAGCGGGTGGCATTGTGTCTGACTTTAACGGTGAAGCCGGCTACTTGGAATCAGGCAATATCATTGCGGGTTCTCCGCGCGTTTTCGCCCAGATGCTCGCGCTTTTGAAATCTAAATAAATGGGCAATCCGACCTCCGGAAAATGGCGTGCCGATATGCGCATCGACATCTTCTGCGAGGTCGTCGATAATTTTGGTGATGCGGGCGTCTGTTGGCGATTGGCCCGCCACCTAGCCAATGAGCGTGGTTGCGACATCCGTCTCTGGATTGATAAGCCGGATGTCTTGCAACGCATCTGCCGCAACTTAAATCCCGATTTGCCAGTCCAGCACGTTTGTCAGGTGACGGTCTGCCGTTGGCCGGAAAACCTCGAGTCTCAAACTATCGGTCAGATTCCTGACGTTGTTATTGAAGGCTTTGGTACGCGTCTGCCTGAAGCCTATTGTGAGATGATGACAAAAAGGGCAGTTGCCCCTGTTTGGGTCAACCTGGAATATCTAAGTGCCGAGCCTTGGGTGGAAGGGATGCACAAAATGCCTTCCCCTCATCCGCGGTTGCCGTTGACGAAATATTTTTTCTTCCCTGGATTTACTGCTCAGACGGGCGGCTTAATCCGTGAGGATCGCCTGATTGAGACAGCCAATGCCTTTAAAGAAGATAAAGCGAAGCGCAATGATTTCCTTTCGTCCCTTGGCGTGGATGCCAGTGGCTTTACCCGTATCGTGTCACTCTTTTGTTACCCGATAGCACCGGTTGAAACCTTGTTGAAGGCATTTTCGATATTGGATATACCTGTTCTCTGCCTGGTGCCTGAAGGTGTGGCTGTGGATCAGGTTACGCGGTTTTTGGGCGCTATTCCTGTCGTGGGTAAGCTTTACCGAAAAGGGAACTTGGGCTTGCAGGTTATCCCGATGATGGAGCAGGCCCAGTATGACCTGTTGCTTTTTTCGTGTGACCTGAATTTTGTCCGAGGGGAAGACTCTTTTGTCAGGGCACAGTGGGCAGGTAAGCCTTTTGCCTGGCAGATATACCCACAGCAGGAAGATGCACATTTCGAGAAGCTCGATGCTTTTATGCATCTTTATGCCCAAGGACTTGTACCAGAAGATGCAACCACTTTACGAACCTTTGTAGATGCCTGGAATGGCCGCAAAGGTGCCAAAAGCGTTAGTGAAGCATTGCTGTCCTTCATGGCACTTTGGCAGAAACTGGCGCAACATAGTCTCTTTTGGCGCCAAAAACTGACACAACAAGACGATTTAGGCACAGCTTTAGTTCGATTTATCGAATCTTTGCGTTAGAATATTATGATTTTCCCAAAATCGGTGGCATTGCTGGCGTCTTAGCTACCGGGGGCTTTGGTTTTAATTGTTCAATCCACTTAGATTTATTTTTTATGAAAACAGCACAAGAAGTACGGGTCGGTAACGTTGTCATGATCAACAATGACCCAATGGTTGTCCTGAAGTCCGAATATTCCAAATCCGGCCGTAACTCCTCCGTTTGCAAGATGAAGATGAAGAACCTGTTGACGGGGTCTCCAATGGAAGCCGTTTACCGTGCCGACGAAAAGTTTGATACTGTAGTTCTCGATAAGAAGGAAGTCACCTATTCCTACCAGGCTGACCCTTACTATGTCTTCATGGATGCTGAATACAACCAGTATGAAGTTGAAGAAGACTGCATGGGCGATGTCCTGAACTACCTCGAAGATGGTATGGCATGTGAAATCACCTTCTACAACGACAAGGCGATTTCTGTTGAACTGCCTAACACCGTTGTCCGTGAAGTTGTCTATACTGAACCAGCTGTTAAGGGTGACACCTCTTCTGGTAAGGTTATGAAGTCTGCCCGTATCGCAAGTGGTAAGGACGGTGGTTATACCCTGCAGGTGCCGCTGTTCGTTGAAATCGGTGACAAGATCGAAATCGACACCCGTACTGGCGAATACCGTAGCCGTAGCAAATAATTCCAATCCGTTTGGAACAACAGGCGGCACGCATCTCGCGTGCCGTTTGCGCATCTAACCCCAAGACAAGGAGGCAACATGGCTGTACGCAGTATGACGGCATATGCGACAACCACTGCTGAGACAGTGGCTGGGACGCTGACCATTGAACTCAAAAGTGTCAATTCGCGCTTTCTCGACCTTCAGTTCAGGATGAATGACGAATTCCGCCAGTATGAAAGTGCTTTCCGTGAAGCCATCATGCAGCAGGTCAAACGCGGTAAGGTTGAGTGCCGTCTTTCCTACGGGAAGGGTGAGCGGAATGTTTCATCGTTGCGTTTGAACCGTGCCCTCTTTGAGGAACTGATGAAGCTTCAGACGGAAGTTCAGGACTTGGATGGTAATGCAATCAACATGCGGGTCAGTGAAATCTTGGCTTGGCCTGGCATGATTCAGGAGGCTGTTCCCGATCAGGATCTCTTAAGGGTGCAGGTCAACAGCGTCTTGGCAGCGACGGTCAAGGCCTTTACCCAAGAACGTGAAAGGGAAGGGCAGGCGTTGTCAGAAGCACTGCTTGCTAAAGTTTCGGAAATGCAGGCGATTGTTGCCCGTATTGAACCGTTGTTGCCGCAGGTTTTGGAACAGTTCAAGCAAAAGTCGATTGAACGGATGCAAGAAGCGTTGGGCATTGCTATTGAAGGTGCTGTGCCACAGACGATGACCCAACAGGAAGCCGCTGAGCGGATTCGCCAGGAAGTCACCCTTTATGGGATGCGAATCGATGTGGCTGAAGAATTGGCACGCCTTAAGATCCACCTCGATGAAATCCATGAAATCTTCAGTAAAGGTGGGTTGGTTGGCAAGCGCTTGGACTTCATGTTGCAAGAACTCAACCGTGAAGCCAATACCTTGGGCTCGAAAGCCGCAATTAAGGAGCTCTCTGACGCATCGATTGACCTGAAGCTTTTGATTGAGCAGATTCGCGAACAGGTTCAGAACCTTGAGTAGTGCCTAACCCAGCCATCCAACCAATTTCCATTAAACAGCTTTGTTGAGTCGTATTGGTAACAGGCGGTTTTGCTTCCTTTAAGTGGCATAGGCATCCCATAACAGAGGTTGATTGTTGGGTTTGTTTTCCTGTAATATGAGAACGGTTCTCAAATTTGTCTTTTGTGTATGGCACAGCGTTCAAGCTATCAAACCAAACAGCTCCAGCAAATGCTCTCGTATATGGCATCCAAAGGGTCACAGCATGTGACGGCAGCGGATATCCGCCAGCATTTCCAAAGTGCCGGTATTAAACTGTCAACAGCTACTATTTACCGGCATCTTGGCCGTATGCTCAAGGAGGGGTTGGTTGCACGGTATACGATCGATGGCAACCAGGGGTATTGCTACGAGTTCCTGGGTGGTACGCATGCGCAGCATAAAACGTCTTGTTTCCATTGTAAGTGCGAGCACTGTGGTATTTTGATCCATCTGGCTTGCCATGAGATTGAGGCATTGTCTGCTCACTTGAACCAGTCCCATCATTTTTCGTTGGATCCTGCGCGGACCATCTTTTATGGCCGGTGTAACCGCTGTGCGCTGGATCATATGGCTCCTTTAATAGGGCAAGGTTGCCATCATGGATGAATGGATCAAAAAAAAACATGGTTGGATTGGCCTGATAGCCGTTGCCTGCCTGTTTTTTTTCCAATCTCTCTTGCCCTTGGTAGAGAGCACTCACCAGTGTGATGAAGACCATTGTGTGGTCTGTTGTTGTCTGGCAGGGGCGAACCACACAATGGAGAAGATGGGGCCTGTTCCACCTTCGTCTGGAATCCTGCCACCAGTACCTCCCGTACTTCTACTATTAGGACTGGTTCCCATCTGTTTGGTGTCCCCGCGCACGAGGACACCGGTGACGGACTGGAATCGTATGAACAATTAGCCTGACAGCTACCTATGGCATATTCCCAGCCATATGGGAAGCAATAGGTTGCCCTTCTACCATTAATCGGTTTGACACCTATGGCTTTGTATAAGCCTAGATTGAAAGTTTTGTTGTACAGCCATTATCTTGGGGGGCATGACTTTAAATTGATTGTTTTTAGGCTGTTTAGGTTATGTACAAGAAAACACTTGTTACCACGCTGCTTTTCTTGGCAGGCCCAGTGGTTTATGCACAGACCCATGTGCAGGTTTATGGGGCTGTCGATACGGGATACGTCAAAGAGACCGGTACGGATGCCCGCATGGATGAGAATGAAGATAATGCCATCGGTATTAAGGGTTATGAAGATTTGGGTGGTGGTTATCAGGTCACTTTCCAGCTGGAAAAACGTTTCCAACTCTACGATGGCGGCTATAAGGAAAGTGAAGGCTTCTACGATGCACTGGCGACCCGGCTTAGGGGAGAACAGCGTGTCGACTGGTTAGGCGCCGCCAACGTCGGTATCAAGGGGGCGTTTGGTAGGATTCGCCTGGGTCGGGTCGATGAGCTGTCATTTGAATATTTCAAGGAGATTGATCCGTTCGAACAGCTGTCGACGGGGTCTGCATTGGCAAAATATAACTTGGCTCGTTCTGAGCAGGTTGCCAACACCCTACGCTATGACTCTCCAGAGTGGTCGGGTTTTTCTTTTGGGGCAGCCTATACGTTGGGTACGGATACTCACCAACGTGTGGAAAATGCCGACGGAAGCTTTTCGTATAAGAAGGGAGTCCGTAACGATGGTTTTGGTGTTTCCCTGCGCTATGAAGGCGAAGACCTCTTTTTGACTGCAAACTTCGCCCGAGTTGCGGATTCGGCGAAGTCCTGGGTTTGGAACGCCGGCGGTGCCTATTCGTTTGGCGACTTGCGCGTTTCTTTGGGATACCAGAAATCACAGGTCAAGGACATGAGCGACTGGCGTTTGGAGCCAGACGACGACTTCATTGAAACGACCGGCATCAACCAGGAGGAATGGCAGGCAGGCGTTTCCTATGGTTTTGGTGCGAATACCGTCAAGTTTGGCTACAGCCATGGCGCGATGAAGGGTAACGACTACCTGAAGGGCGGTAATGCCAACAAGTATGCATTGGGTTATACGTATGACTTCTCCAAGCGTACACAGTTCTATGCGATGGCGTCTTACACAGAGAGCAGTAATAACGATGTAGGTGCCATCTACAACAATAATGGTGTGGCTGCTGATTCGGTGACTGGCGTCCAGGTTGGGATTACCCATAAATTCTGACCCGGCTAAAAACGTTTGGCCCTCTTGTCTGGTTGGTTTCCAAGATGATCTGTTATGCGGAATACGAAAGGGGCGGCGCTTTAGCCTCAGGAGACGACCTCTATCATAGGGCTCTTATTCCAAGGTGATGATTCAAAATGAAAAAAATCCTCCGTCTGCTGTTTGTAGCTGTTTGTGCCATCAGCTTTATCTGTGCTTGTTCATCCAATACGGATAAAACAGGCAAAACCGTTAAAAAGGTCAGGATTGTCAGTACCATCTACCCGGCCTATGATTGGGTCAATCAGATTATTGGTAAAGACAACCCCAATATCCAGTCCAGTCTTCTGGCTACCAATGGTGTTGACCTGCACAGTTACCAACCAACTGCCCAAGACATTGCTAGCATCTCCCAGGCTGATATCGTCATTACGGTCGGAGGTTCCTCCGATCAATGGGTGAAGGACACCATTGACAGACTTTCTGGGAAAAAGCCTACCTTAGTGGCACTGATGGATATTCCCGGTATGACCCTGCTTAAAGAAGGACATGTCGGGGAGGACCACCATGGCCATGAGCACCACGTAGCCCACCACCATGATAGTGGGACATATGATGAACATGTCTGGCTTTCGCTGACCAACGCCATTACCAGCGTCAAGGCTATTGAAAAGACAGTTATAGACATTGATAGGGTAGGGGCCAAGACTTACAGCAACAATGCAGCCGATTATGTCGGAAAGCTCAAGGCGCTGGATAAGGATTACCGCAACACTATTGCACGCTCGCCCGGCAGGACGCTGGTTTTTGCAGACCGCTTCCCTTTCAGGTATCTGGCCAACGATTATGAGTTGATTGCCATTGCAGCATTTGATGGCTGTTCAACCGAAACTAGAGCCTCGTTTGAAACCATCAGACGGCTTGCATCCGCATTGGATTCCCATGCGCTTGATGCTGTTGTCATCCTGGAGGAATCTGATGGCAAGATAGCCCAAAGTGTTCTGTCTGCGTCAAAACAGCCTGGGCGGAAGGTCTTGGTCATGAACGCCATGCAGTCAGTCCGACCTGGTCAGAAAAAAGGTTATCTGGAAACCATGGGGGAGAACCTAGCTGTTTTGACTCAGGCATTGATAAAAAAGACGGGACTACCTGAATGAATCGTGCGAATTTCCTGATGGCATGCCAGGATCTTTATCTTGGTATGTCAGGACGTATCCTGGCAGGTCCCTTGGATTTCGCTGTTGAAGCGGGAGATTACATGTGCATTGTCGGTGAAAATGGTGCCGGCAAATCGACCCTACTGAAGACGCTTCTGGGGCTGATTGTTCCTGCCAGAGGCCACATCCTGATGCATGAAACACTAAAAGAACAGGGAATCGGGTATCTGCCCCAGATTAGTGCGGTACAACGTGATTTTCCAGCTAACGTTGCCGAAGTCGTCTATTCAGGCTGCACAACAAAACACTGTTTCTGGCCGTTCCTGAATGCAGCCATGCGTCAGAAAGCCCATGACTGTATGGAGAAAACCGGAGTACTCAGTCTCGCTTCCCAAAGCTTTGCAGCACTGTCAGGTGGGCAGAAGCAACGCGTGCTATTGGCGAGGGCTTTGTGCGTCAGTCAGGAACTGTTAGTGCTGGATGAGCCTACCGCCAGTTTGGATCCTGCGGGACGCGCCCAATTCTATGCATTGGTTGAAAACCTCAACCGTCAGGGAACTGCCGTTGTCATGGTAACCCACGATGTCTATCCGATCATCCATCATGCAAGGCATGTCCTGCATGTTGGGCGTCCTGCCTGCTATGCCTCAGCAGATGGATATCTGGAAAGCGATCTGGGCAGACTTTTCACCTATACACGCAAGGATGCCTATGATTGACCTTCTCAAGAATTTTGCCGCTTACCTGCATTATCCGTTTGTTCTGTATGCATTGGGAACGGGCACAATGATTGCGTTGTGTTCCGCTTTACTGGGGGTACCACTTGTTCTTAAGCGTTTTTCATTCATTGGTGATGGCCTTGCCCATGTCGCATTTGGTGCCATGGCAGTCGCCAGTGTTCTGGGAATGACGCAGGACATCTGGATTGTGCTGCCAGTTACAGTCCTTTCAGCCATCCTTCTGCTTTATGGTAACCGCCATTCGATGATTCAAGGCGACGCAGCCATTGCGGTGATTTCTGTGGGGGCTCTGTCCATTGGGTACCTGCTGATGAGTCTGTTCACACGCAGCCCAAATCTCTCGGGAGATGTCTGTACGACACTCTTTGGGTCTGTGGCCATCCTGACACTGACCCCAATGCAGTTCATTCTGTGCTTGTTGCTTTCGATTGGGACTTTGGTGTTCTATTTCCTGTTTTACCGCCGGATTTTCACGATGACGTTTGATGCCGATTTTGCACAGGCATCGGGCATCAATATTAGGCGGGATAACCTACTTTTGGCTGTTGTCATTGCGGTCATCATTGTTTTGGCTATGAACCTAGCCGGCACCCTGCTTGTATCTGCACTGGTGGTGCTTCCAGCCCTTTCGGCTATGCGTGTCTGCAGGAGTTTCAGAGGCGTTACCCTGATGTCAGCCATCATTTCGGTATTTTGCGCACTGGTTGGTATGTTCATTTCCATTGGCGCTTCCACACCGATTGGTGCAACGGTTGTCGTGGTCAATCTGACTATTTTCGTACTCTTGGCTATCGTGGGATGGTTATGCTGATGAACGTCATCCAAGTTGTTTTTGCCATGGTTCTGATACTGGGTTTGACGGCATGCTCAAAGAAAACGGCTGTTCCGGAAAATAGAGCTGAAGAAACGCCCCCTGCCTACGCTGGCATTTCAAAAGAAGAGGGAGTGATTGATTTAGATGCGATGCCTGATTCTATCCGTTATGCCAATGCCTATGCCCTAGTTTTGGCTCCTGAGGACTATGTGGGCAGGCGTCTTCGTGTAAGGGCTCCGATTATGGAAATAATGGTTGGTCATCCTAAGAAGAAAACATTGGCCTTCAGTATTTATGATGCAGCCCGGTGCTGTCTGGTAACTATTCCGTTTGAGTTTGACAGGAATGTCCCTGTTCCGGGAGATGTGGTGGGTAAGACCATGACCATTACGGGTACTATTACCGTTTTCAAAGGGGAAATGGGATTTTACCTTGCTGATAGTCAGATTACCCCATGAAGGTGATGGTACAGGTGGCAGAGAAAATCTGACAGAGGAGCACAGCACCAGTCCTTAGCTATAGGCGCGTGGACTGGTGCAGGGATGCTGTTACAGGACGTGTGCAATCGCGTCGACGACGTAGTCAATATTGTGTGAATTCAGGGCTGCCACGCAGATGCGGCCTGTGCCAACGATATAGATTGAGAATTCATTTTTCAATCGTTCTGCCTGAGCTTTATTCAAGCCCGAGTAGGAGAACATACCGGCTTGGCGTGTGATGAAGCTGAAATCCATCCCAGGTTTTTTAGCGGAGAGCTTGTCAACCAACTGGTGGCGCATCACATGGATACGGTCGCGCATGCTAGCTAGCTCATCTTCCCACATCTTGCGCAATGCTGGATCAGACAGGACTGTCCCGACAATCTTTGCCCCATAAATCGGTGGGTTGGAATAGTTGGTCCTGATTACACGTTTCAACTGGGACAGGACACGTGCCGACTCGTCAGCGTTGGAAGCCACCAGGCTGAAAGCCCCCACACGTTCACCATAGAGTGAGAAAGACTTGGAGAACGAATTGGAGACGAGGACTGGGGCATATTCTTGTGAAAAACGGCGGACAACTTTGCCGTCTTCGGCAATCCCGTTGGAAAAGCCTTGGTAAGCCATATCTAAGAAGGGGATTAAACGCCTTTCTTTGACGACAGCGATTACTTCATCCCATTGTGCGTCGGTCAGGTCAGCACCTGTTGGGTTGTGGCAGCAGGCATGCAGCAGGACGATGGAGCCTGCTTTCAGGCTTTTGAAGGTATCCATCATGCCCTTAAAGTTGACGCCATGGGTGGCTTCATCATAGTAAGGGTAGGTGTGTGTCTTAAAGCCCGCATAATCAAACAAAGCAAAATGGTTCTGCCAGCTTGGATCACTGATCCAGACTTCGGAGTCAGGGGAGAAGCGCTTCAAGAAGTCGGCGCCAATCTTTAAGGCACCGGTACCACCGATGGCTTGGACGGTTGAAATACGCTGTTCTTTAACCGCTGGGTTGTCTTCCCCAAAAACCAGTTTCTGGACGGCTGTGTCATAGACGGCGATACCATCGATTGGCAGGTAGGTGTGTGGCGTTTCTGTTGCGGCCATGATTTTTTCAGCTTCAACCACACATTTCAGGAGGGGCACCTTACCATTGTCATCAGAGTAGACCCCAACACCCAGATTGGTCTTATTGGGGTTTTCGTCGGCGCGGAATGCCTCTGTGATGCCAAGAATTGGGTCCCTTGGTGCCATTGGGATGGCAGGTAAGATAGAATCGTTCATCGTCATTTTGCTGCTTGTCAAAAAAATCCACCCGTCCGGTTACCATGCTGGGCAGCGTGCGGGCTTAAAATTAACAGGGTTTCTCCCCTAAACCAACATATTAACAAAGGTAGAAAAACAATGGCTGACTTATCGACGGATTCTCCGCAAAAAACGGACAAAAAAGTCGTGACCTTCCCTGGTTCGCCATTCGAGCTGGTGCAACCGTTTGAGCCGTCAGGCGACCAACCTGAAGCCATCGGCAAGCTCGTGGAAGGCATTAGCGATGGGTTGGCTTTCCAGACCCTCTTGGGAGTAACGGGTTCAGGTAAGACGTATACGATGGCTCATGTCATTGCCAGGCTGGGACGGCCTGCGATTGTTTTTGCTCCAAATAAGACCCTGGCTGCTCAGCTCTATAGTGAATTCCGGGATTTTTTCCCGAATAATGCAGTTGAGTATTTCGTCAGTTACTACGATTATTATCAACCTGAAGCGTACGTCCCGCAGCGTGACCTCTTTATTGAAAAGGATTCTGCGGTCAATGAGCATATCGAACAGATGCGCTTATCGTGTACCAAGTCGTTGATGGAGCGTCGGGATGTCGTGATTGTGGCGACTGTCTCCGCGATTTATGGGATTGGCAACCCAAATGAATACCATCAGATGATCCTGACATTGCGGCGCCATGACAAGATGCCACAGAAAGACGTTATCGCCCGTTTAGTCCAGATGCAGTACACCCGCAATGACTATGACTTCAAACGTGGGGTATTTCGTGTGAGGGGCGACGTCATCGATGTTTTCCCGGCTGAAAATGCCGACTATGCGGTACGTATTGAGCTGTTTGACGATGAGATTGATGGGCTCTTTTTCTTTGACCCGATTTCAGGCAAGGTCTTGCAGTCTATACCGCGCTTTACCATTTACCCAGGTTCGCATTATGTGACTCCGCGTGCGACCGTTTTGCATGCGATAGAGACAATCAAGGAAGAGTTGGCAGAACGAAAAGCCTGGTTCCATGCCCAAGGAAAATACGTCGAAGAACAGCGCATTGACCAGCGTACCCGCTTTGACCTGGAAATGCTCCAGGAGGTCGGCTTTACCAAGGGCATTGAAAACTATTCGCGGCACTTAACGGGGTTGAAGCCTGGTGAGCCGCCCCCCACTTTGGTCGATTACCTACCCACTGACGCCATCATGTTTCTCGATGAGTCGCATGTCACAATTGGCCAGTTAAATGGGATGTATAACGGTGACCATTCCCGTAAGACGAATTTGGTCAATTATGGTTTCAGGCTGCCTTCGGCTCTCGACAACCGGCCGCTTCGTTTTGATGAGTTTGAAGCCAAGATGCGCCAGACGGTTTTTGTGTCGGCAACACCTGCCAACTATGAAATCACCCATTCTGATCAGGTGGTCGAACAGGTGGTCCGTCCGACGGGGCTTGTGGATCCAGCCATTGAAGTACGCAAAGCAACTACGCAGGTTGATGACCTGTTGGGTGAAATCCATGAGCGCGTTAAAAGCGATGAGCGCGTGTTGGTTACGACTTTGACGAAACGTATGGCTGAACAGTTGACGGAGTTCCTATCCGAGCAGGGCGTTCGTGTGCGTTACCTGCACAGTGATGTGGATACCGTAGAGCGTGTGGAAATCATCCGTGATCTCCGTATGGGCAAGTTCGATGTGCTGGTGGGTATCAACCTGTTGCGTGAAGGGCTTGATATCCCTGAAGTGTCTTTGGTTGCGATTTTGGATGCGGATAAGGAGGGTTTTCTGCGCTCAGAGAGAAGCCTCATCCAGACGATTGGACGTGCGGCCCGAAACCTACACGGAGCTGCGATTTTGTACGCTGACAATATGACCGATTCAATGCGGCGTGCGATTGATGAAACCGAGCGGCGCCGCGCTAAGCAGATGGCCTTTAACAAGGCACACGGCATTACGCCGGAAGGGGTAACGAAGGAAATCCGTGAATTGATTGATGGGGTCTTCCATCCTGAAGAAAGCAAAAAAGCAGCGAAGGCCCAGGCCGAAGCGGTTGATTATGAGGCGATGTCTGAAGCTGAACTTGGACGTGAAATCAAGAAACTTGAAAAAGAAATGCTCGATTATGCGAAAGGCCTTCAGTTTGAAAAGGCAGCGCAGGTTCGCGATAAACTGCACCAGTTACGTGAACAGGCTTTCGGCGCATCAATCATTGACCGAATTTTAGGTGCGAAACCCCCTAAGGCATCGTAACCAAGCGTTGCGTGCTATTGGCGGTAACTGTTGGATAAACTATGGACACTTTCCCTGCTTTTATAGAACAGTCTCTGGACAAGGTGCACCCCTCTTGGGTGGGTATCCTGAGAAAAGGCATTGCTGCCGTGGTACACCAAAGTCCCACGTATTTTTCTGAATTGACATCAGCCGTTTTTCTCCCGACCCAAAACAGGCTTTTTGCTGCGTTTTCCATCCCATATGAGAAGGTGCGTTATGTTTTGGTGGGCGAAGGTCCTTATCCTCGGGAGGCGAGTGCGTCGGGTTATTGCTTCATGGATGGCGCGGTGGATCAAATCTGGTCAGATGATGGACTTGCCAAGCCTGTCAACAAAGCGGTGTCGCTTCGCAACTTCATTAAGATGCAGCTCGTTGCTGATGGGTTGCTTACACCTGGCGATACCGGGAAAGCGGCGATGGCTTGTTTTGTCCAACAGCATCTTACGTCAGGACACGGCTTCATTACGACATTGCCACAACTCCAGGCCAATATGCTGGCCAAGGGTTTCCTGCTCTTAAATGCTTCCCTTGTTTTTAGGAAGGGGGTGGCGGCGGCCAAAGAGACGCGCTATTGGCAACCGTTCATTGATGTCGTGTTAAAAGCCTTGGCCGACAAGCATGATGTGACGTTAATTCTCTGGGGGCGCCTGGCAGAACGCTACCAAGCAGATTTTGAAAAAACGGGGTTTGAGATTGCTGCCTCAGAGCATCCCTACAACCTCTCTTTTATCGATAATGCGGTGATGCAGGATTTATTTAGGCCGTTGCGGCTGCTCAAAAAGGCGTGAAGTGGTTCGCTGTTCGCCCTGACTTCACGTATGGTGGAAATGGTATCATTGCAGGCAGTTTTGAATCTGGGAGAAAAAAGCCATGTCTGACATACAGCTTATCCGTTCCAATGGCCGTCCTTTAAATGCGATGCGCTCCATTGAATTCGTCCGCAATTTCACCAAATATGCCGAAGGTTCCGTTTTGACCGTCTTTGGGGATACTAAAGTCATCTGTACGGCAAGTATCGAAGAATCCGTCCCAGCGTTTTTGCGCGGCAGAGGCCGTGGCTGGTTGACGGCTGAATACGGCATGTTGCCCAGGTCAACGCATTCCCGTATGGATCGCGAAGCAGCCCGTGGCCGCCAGAGTGGTAGAACCCAAGAAATTCAGCGCTTGATTGGCCGTTCGATTCGCGCAGCATTCGATTTGGATGCATTTGGGGAAAGGACGTTGAAACTTGACTGTGACGTCATCCAGGCAGACGGCGGTACCCGTACCGCATCGATTAGCGGGGTGATGATTGCCGCTTATGATGCGTTTGCCCGTATGAAAGAAGAAGGCATTATTGAAACGATTCCATTGCGGCATTTTGTGGCAGCGATTTCTGTCGGTATCTGCCAGGGGGTTCCGATGTTGGATCTTGATTACCAGGAAGACAGCACCTGTGAAACCGATATGAATGTCGTAATGACCGAAAACGGCGACTTCGTTGAAATCCAGGGTACGGCTGAAGGTGGTGCATTCTCCAATGCGAACCTGATGGATATGCTGGGTTTGGCTAAAGAAGGTATTACCGAACTCATTGGAATGCAGAAACAGGTCTTGGGACTGGAAGAAGCCTAAGGTGACATGATGGCCAAAAAAATAGTCTTGGCTTCTGGTAATGCTGGCAAATTGCGGGAATTTAGGCAGATGCTGGAACCCTTGGGGTATGAAATCCATCCGCAGTCTGAATTCAAGGTGACTGAAGCGGAAGAACCCTTTGGGACATTCGTGGAGAATGCTTTAGCCAAAGCCCGCCATGTCTCGCGCCAGACAGGCTTACCTGCGATGGCCGATGACTCGGGCATCTGTGTGGAGGCTTTAGGCGGTAAACCGGGAGTGCTCTCAGCACGTTATGCGGGCGATCCCAAGTCTGACGAACGAAACAACCAGAAACTCATTACTGACCTTTCTGGTGTTGCAAACCGCCGTGCCAATTATTACTGTGTCTTGGTCTATGTGCGTTCAGCCGATGACCCTCAGCCAATTATTGCCGATGGCAGATGGTGGGGTACTGTCGTTGACCAGCCTAAGGGGACGAATGGTTTTGGTTATGATCCGTACTTTTTTGTTGCGGAATTTGGCAAGACGGCAGCGGAACTTTCCCCTGAAGAAAAGAATGCCTGCTCACACCGCGGCCAGGCGTTGCGTACTTTGATGGAGAAATTAGCATGAACCAAGGGCAGGCTGTTGCACCCCAAGGGGCTGGCAAAATCTTGCCACTCTTTAGCAGCCTGCCGCCGCTTGCACTGTACATCCATATCCCGTGGTGTATCCGCAAGTGTCCTTATTGTGATTTTTATTCCAACCGGTTGACTGGAGAATTGGATGAAGACGGTTATATTGCTGTCTTAAAACGCGATATCGAAGAGGCACTCCCTCTTGTCTGGGGACGGCCGATCATCAGTGTCTTTATCGGGGGCGGGACGCCGAGCCTTTTTTCAGCAGAGGGCATTGGCAAACTGCTGAAGATGGTGCACTCATCGCTGCCTATCCAGCCCAACGCCGAAATCTCGATGGAAGCCAATCCCGGTACCTTCGAGACGGAAAAGTTCAAGGCTTACCGAGATGTTGGGATCAACCGCCTGTCGATTGGGGTACAGAGCTTCAACCCAGAACACCTGAAGGTATTGGGTAGGATCCATGGCCGGGAAGAAGCACTGGCTGCAGCTAAGGTGGCAAGGGCGTGTTTTGACCAGGTCAATCTTGATTTGATGTTGGGGCTACCGGGGCAGACGTTGGCACAGTTCCAGGAAGATGTGAAAACTGCCGTCAGCCTGGATCCGACACACCTATCGCTTTACCAGTTGACAATTGAGCCTAATACCCCATTTGCGGCGCATCCTCCGGCATTGCCTGATGAAGACGTCGTGGACGAGATGCAATCTTGGATGGAAAAGATGCTACCAGAGATGGGATACCAGCACTATGAAGTGTCTGCTTGGGCAAAACCAGGTTGTCAATGCCGTCACAACAGCAATTACTGGCTCTATGGCGATTACCTTGGCGTTGGTGCTGCCGCCCACTCAAAACTGACCTTTTCTGATGGCCGAATCGTCCGTCGGATGTGCGTACGTAACCCTGATGCCTACATGAAAGGCGACGATAGGGGACGGACGCCTTTTGAAGAAACCTTTGAAGTCTCGGTCAAAGACAGGCGGTTCGAATTCATGATGAATGCGTTACGCTTTATCAATGGGTTTCCGACCCGTCTGTTTGAAGAACGCACGGGCCTGCCGCTTGCATCAATCAGTGACCCATTGCAGCAGGCTGAATCGAAGGGACTCTTGAAAGTGAGTCCTGCCACCATCTGCCCAACATCACTTGGCATGCGTTTTTTAAATGATCTGCAGGAAATCTTTCTGCCGGATTGATTATTAATTTGCAAAAAGCCCAAGACAAAAGGAGATGCAGATGCTGTTGAACCAACCGTTACCGCTTAAGAACCTGACGCTACGTAACCGTATTGTGATGCCGCCGATGGCAACGGAGATGTCCGTCAATGACGAACCCGCTGACGCATTGATCGACTATTACAGGGAGCGTGCAAAAGCCACGGGCTTGATTATTGTCGAACACGAATATGTGTCGATTGAAGGTAAGGCGAGTCCTAAGCAGCTGTCGATGGCGGATGGTGTTGATGTGGCCGCTTACCGCCAGCTGACCGATGCTATCCATAGCCAAGGTGCAGCTGTCATCGCCCAGATTAACCATGCTGGGGCGGTGGCGTTTGATGTTAACCATCCAGTGATTTCAGCCAGTGCCATCCGCCTGTGGCGTGGGCAGACTGAGGCTAAAGAAATGACGTTGGAAGACATTGCGCGTGTCAAAGGGAGCTTTGTCAATGCGGCAAAGGTAGCCAAGGAGGCTGGGTTTGATGGCGTGGAAATCCATTCAGCACATGGCTTTTTGCTGAACCAGTTTTACTCGCCTTTCTGCAACCACCGTACAGACGCCTACACGGGCAGTACGATGGACGGGCGAACGCGCCTTCATTGTGAAATCATTCGGGCAGTGCGTGAAGCGGTCGGCGATGGTTATCTGGTTGCCATCCGATTTGGTGCCTGTGACTACATGAAGGGTGGCAGTCGGATTGAAGAAATCCCTGAAGCTGTCAAGCGTTTCGTCGATGCTGGCGTGGATTTGGTCGATATTTCTGGTGGGTTAAATGGCTACCTCATTCAGGGCGCCACCCAGCCGGGCTGGTTTGCTGAATTAAGCCGTCCTGCGAAGGAAGCCGTCAATGTGCCGGTGATACTGACCGGTGGGATCCAGACAGGGCAGGATGCTGAGAAGCTGCTGGCTGAAGGTGTCGCTGATCTGATTGGGGTTGGACGCGCGATGATGCAGGATGCGACCTGGTCTGAACGGGCTTTAGCAAGCCTTAAGTGATGGCGCAGTGTTGGGCGCCTAAAATCGGCCTGCCGGATGCAGTACAGAAAAGCCTGGATGGGATGTCCAGGCTTTTTCTGATTTTCTGCCAGTTATTCAGTCGTAATGGCAATCTTCAGTACACCATCACGGGCGTTTGCAAAGAGGTCATAGGCTTCTTCAATTTGGTCGAGTTTGAAGCGGTGGGTGACCAATTGTTGCGTATCGACGCGCCCACTCTGGACGACATTGAGTAACCGTCTCATCCGTTCTTTGCCACCAGGGCACAGTGTGGTGACAATGGCTTGGTCTGCCAAGCCAGCGGAAAACGCATCGCCTGGTACCGTGACACCACCTGAGTAGACCCCCAGGCTTGATAAGACACCACCTGGTTTCAAGACGCGTAGGCAGCTTTCGAATGTGCCTTGCGTACCGAGTGCCTCAATCGCGACATCTACACCTTGGCCATTGGTGATTTTCATGATTTCGTCGATTGGGTTCTTTTCACGGAAGTTGATGGTGATGTCGGCTCCCATGCGTTTCGAGATGGCCAGGCGTTCGGGGATGCCATCCACCGTGATGATCCGTGTCGCGCCGCGTAACTTCGCACCGGCGGTTGCGCAAAGGCCAATTGGCCCTTGGGCAAAGACAACGACGGTATCGCCAATCTTGACACGGCCGCTTTCAGCCCCTGAAAACCCAGTGCTCATGATGTCAGGACACATCAAGACCTGTTCATCTGTAAGGTCATCAGGAATCGGTTCCATATTCGCCATCGCATCAGGAACTAGCAGGTATTCCGCCTGGCAACCATCAATCGTATTACCGAACTTCCAACCACCAATCGGTTTCCAGCCGTGCGCGCCATGACCGCCACCACACTGTGAAGGATGGTTGTCCAAGCAGGCGTAGCATTGCCCACATGGGGTGATGGCACCGACGATGACGCGCTGGCCTATCTGGTAACCGGTGACGCCTGCTCCGAGTTCAGTAATGACACCGACGGGTTCATGGCCGATAATCAGGCCTGGTTTGACAGGGTATTCGCCTTTGAGGATGTGGACGTCTGTCCCGCAGATGGTGGTCGTGGTGACTTTGATGACGGCTTGGCCTGGGCCAGCTTTAGGAATGGGTTTCTCATCAAGGATAATCTGTCCAGGCTTGATGAATACGGCAGCTTTCATAGTACGCATAGACTTTCCCTCCATTCGAATGGACTGGCAGATTGAAGCCAGTCTGGAAATGACCAACAGGGGCATGCTGCGTTTAGGCTTTCATCAGTTATCGTGTCCCGATGGAAAACCGAAACGGAAAACCAATGCCTTCGTGGGATAGATTACTCTGCCAGGTGTGTGCTGTCCAGAGGAGGTGAAATAAAAAAGTGGTTTTGGACCTACCTGAAAATTGGGGGAGAATTGGGGCAATCCCTGCAGCTTGTAGCATTCAGTAAGGGCAGTTGTTCAGTCTTTGTTTTCCTCGCTATCAGCCTCCAGACCCAGTAAAGGTCGGCTTTGTGCTACCGGGATTTCTTCAACCGTACGCAGTTTGCGGTCCATTGCGCGGGTCCGCACTTCAGCCTGTTCAATGTTCCGGGTGACTTTCTCAAGTGCTTTCTTTGTGCTGGCCAGCACATCGCTGAATTTGCCGAATTCGGTCTTAACCGCCCCTAAGATTTTCCAGACTTCAGATGAACGTTTTTCAATGGCAAGCGTCTTAAAGCCAATCTGTAGGCTGTTTAACAAAGCCGTCAAAGTCGACGGACCCGCAATATTGATCCGGTATTTGCGCTGGATGCTGTCCACAAGCCCTGGCCGCCTGACCGCTTCAGCATAAAGCCCTTCGGTGGGCAAGAACATCAAGCCAAAATCGGTGGTGTGCGGCACGGACAGGTATTTGTCTGCAATGGTCTTGGCTTGTGCATCCAATGCAGCCTCAAGTTCTTTTCCGGCTTTAGCGACACCTGCCGCATCACCTGCTTCAGATGCTATGACCAATCTTTCGTACGGCTCTTTCGGGAATTTTGCGTCAATCGGGAGCCAAACAGGTTCTTCCTGCTCACCCTTGCCAGGCAATTTGAGCGCATATTCCACGTATTCGCCCGAACCTGGAACTGTCTCTACGTTTTTCGCATACTGTCCGGTGGTCATCATCTGTTCTAAGATCATGCCCAATTGGACTTCACCCCATGTGCCGCGCGTCTTGACGTTGGTGAGGATCCGTTTCAAATCACCCATTCCCTGCGCAAGCTGCGTCATTTCTCCTAAACTCTTGTAGACGTTTTCAAGACGGTCGGAGACTTGGCGGAAAGATTCGCCCAAGCGCTGTTCCAGCGTCGCGTGCAGTTTTTCGTCGACAGTCTTGCGCATCTCCTCGAGCTTCGCCGCATTGTCCTGCTGCATTTGTGTGATTTTGGTCTCCAGCGTATTCCTCACTTCTGTGATGCCTTTACGGTTGGTTTCTGCCATGCTGTTTAGGGATTCATAGACTGATGTCCTTAGGGTGTTGATGCTTTCGGCCTGTTCCTTGCGTGCGGCAGCTGTGGTGTCGGTCAGAACCTGCCGCATGGTCTCCTGTTTTTCATTGCTGCTGATTGTGAGTTTTTCGAGGTTGCTGGCAAAAAGACCCAGCTTTTCCGCATTGTCCGACTGGAGCGAGAGAAGCTTGTCCTCCAATGTCTGGCGGATGTCGTTTAAGCGGCTGTTATTTGTTGTCGCGATGTTTTGAAAGGACTCGTTAATCGTTGTGCTCATCTGAGCCAATGTCGTCTGCTGTTCCTGCCGGGACTGCGCCGTTGCGTTGACCCATGAACCCCGGAACTGTTCGAGCTTGGATGAAAAGCCTTCTTCAAACGTTTTGATGCGTTGCTCCTGTGATGCGAGCTGGCTGTTGACTACCTGTTGGAAATTCGTGACGAGCCCGGCCATTTCTTGGCGGTCTGCCCGGGATTCGTCTTGGATCCGTTGGATGATGCCGCTTTGAATTTTCTGCAGTTCACTTTCTGACAGCTTGTCCTTTGACTGACGTAATACGATGATTGTTAGGAAAAACAGGAGGACGAGGCAGATGCCAATGAGGATGACCGGGACAAATGACATGGCAGTTTCCTTGCAGGAAATAGGGATAAGCCTATGGTCTCACATTGCTATGGTTTTGTCACATGTAATGCTCTTAAATAGGCGTTTTAACGGGTAATTTTTGTAAAGATAAAGAAATTTTCCCGTTATAACGGCAAATAACGATGATTGCGCTAGAATAACGGCATCAACGTGAACAGGCAAAGCATATGAAACTTTACAAACGTGAAAATTATCTTCAGAAGGTTCGAGGTTTCTATCATGACACGGGGTTAATCAAAGTCATCACAGGTGTCAGGCGTTGTGGCAAATCTTGTTTTATGCAGACAATAGCCGAAGAAATCCAAGAATCCGGTGTTCCTGCTGAAAATATTATCTACATTAACTTGGACAAAAGGGGATTCAGGAATATCAAGTCTGCTGACCAGTTGGATGCTTTGATTGAGCAAACCTGCGCTGTCAATGGCAAAAAGTACCTGTTCATTGATGAAATCCAGAATGTCTCAGGCTTTGAGGAAGTTATTAATGGGTTCCGTGAGGAAGAGGAATACAGCATTTTTATTACCGGCTCCAACTCATATCTGTTAAGTGGTGAACTAATCACCAAACTGACAGGCCGGTACCTTGAATTTGAACTCTATACACTGAGTTTTGACGAATATCTAGGTATGAAACAATTCATTGGCAAGGACATTTCATCTGACCTTGTCAGTGAGTTTGACGCGTATCTGTCGGAAGGCGGTTTCCCAAAAGCACTTTTGTATGAGGGGGCAGATAAACAAACCTACATTCATGGCATTATTCATGAAATATTCCAAAAGGACATTAAAAATCGTATGGCCATCAGGAAAGTATCTGTTTTTGAAACTGTACAGCGCTACATAATTAACAATTTTGGTTCAACCATGAGCCTCTCTAATATCATGGTAGACCTTCAAAAGAATGGTTGCCCGATACAGCGTGAAACATTAGACCGATATATCAAGATTTTGGTAGATGCCAAAATCATCTATCCATGCCGTCGATTTGATTTGAAATCCAGGAAATCGATTGCGGGCGAACAGAAATATTATTTGGCGGATCTCGGTTTTTATTTCGCGATGAATACGGACAAACGTATCAACTATGGTCCTGCATTGGAAAACATCGTTTATATCTATGCCAAGTCCAAGGGTTACAGCGTAAGCATCGGACGAATAGGCAAATTGGAATGTGATTTCATCCTTGAAAAGGACAAAACGGATTATGCGTATGTTCAGGTTGCTATGACCATCATGAGTAGCATTGAGACTGAGGAAAGGGAATATCGGGCGCTTGAGGCCATTCGGGACAACTATCCGAAATATGTAATGACAAGGAATGACCTGATTCAGCACCGTAATGGTATCAAGCACGTCAACATCGCTTCGTTTATGGCCAGTAATACGTCTTTCTAAACCATCTTTCACAAAGGAGTGCCCAAGCAAATCCGATGCTTGCATCCTGAAAAAGGCTTGTGTATCCAATCGAGTACACAGATAACAGGCACTGTCTCACTGTATAATATCAAATTGACCTTTTTTAAAGTACGGTAATACAGCCATGGCCATGAAACCGATGATGCTGACACGGTTGGAGAATCTCTCGAACCGTTTAGAAGAAGTCAATGAGCTTCTGACACAACCAGAAGTCATTGCCAAACAAGACCAGTTCAGAAAACTGACGAAAGAGCATGCAGACCTCTCAGCTGTCGTTTCCCTGTATCAGGAATACCGACAGGTCACAGATGACATCAAAGGGGCGCAGGAGATGCTCGCAGATCCTGAGATGAAAGCGCTCGCCCAGGAAGAAATCACTGAAGGCGAGGCAAGGCTTACTGCCATTGAAAACGAGCTGCAGGTCTTGCTCTTGCCAAAAGATCCCAATGACGACCGCAACGTCTTCTTGGAAATCCGGGCAGGTACCGGAGGTGATGAATCGGCGCTTTTTGCGGCAGACCTGTTGCGTATGTATACCCGCTATGCTGAAAAACAGCATTGGTCAGTTGAAATTGTCTCGGCATCCGAATCCGACTTGGGCGGCTATAAAGAAGTCATTGCCCGTCTTTCAGGGGATAGTGTCTATTCCAGGCTCAAGTTTGAATCTGGCGGCCATCGTGTCCAGCGCGTGCCGGTGACCGAGACACAGGGGCGTGTGCATACCTCGGCCTGTACCGTGGCCGTCATGCCTGAAGCCGATGAAGTCGGTGAGGTCGACATTGATCCAACGGAAATCAGGGTCGATACCTTCCGAGCATCTGGTGCGGGTGGCCAGCACATTAACAAGACAGACTCGGCAGTGCGTATTACCCATCTGCCAACGGGTCTTGTCGTTGAATGCCAGGACGACCGTAGCCAGCACAAGAACAAGGCACAGGCTCTGCGAGTGTTGGCTGCCCGTATTAAAGACATGCAGATGCGTGAGCAGCATGCGAAAGAAGCCGCTGAACGCAAAAGCTTGATTGGCTCTGGCGACAGGAGTGAGCGCATCCGTACCTACAACTACCCACAGGGACGCGTGACAGACCACCGCATCAACCTGACGCTCTATAAGCTCGAGTTCATCATGGATGGGGATCTCGATGAACTGCTTAATGCCTTGGTGGCTCAGCGGCAGACAGAACTCTTGGCTGAAATGGCAGAGTCGCTCTAAATTCGAAGGCATGGTGGCGTGATGGATGCCCTTAAAAATAGCCGGAACCAATTGCTGGCGGTTGCTTTCTTATGCATCCTCTCTATCGTGTTGGCTCTGTATTTACAGATCTATGAGATGGAACTGCCATGCCCATTGTGTGTCCTGCAACGGTATGCTTTCATTGCGATTGCCTTTTTCTGTGTTGCGGCGGTTTGCCTTAAGCGTATCCGCCTTTTTGCGTTGTTAGGCGCCATAGCATCCTTTGTGGGCGCTTATCTTGCGGGTTATCAATTATGGGTCATCGCTCATCCGTCCATCCAATGTGGGCGTGATGCGCTGGAAGAAGCGGTCAACCGTTTTTTCCTGGCCGATCTTGCCCCTGTGCTCTTTAAAGCGGAAAGCTTATGCAGTGACGTGCCCCAGCCGTTTATGGTATTGAATCCCCCACAATGGGCACTCGTTTGGTTTGTCGTCTTTGCCGTTGTCCTCATCAGGCTCGCTTTGAAGAAAGGGGCCTGATGGGAGCAAAGGAAGTCATCCAAGGCGGTGTGACGGTTGGGACTGTCTTGCGCTTAGGCCTTTTACCTGCCTTGGAATTGCGCATCCTCCTGGAACAGGCAACGGGTATCTCCCGCATGATGCAGATTGCGCATCCAGAGAAGCCATTAAGCAGTGAACAGGCACAGGCACTCGCATCATTGGTTCAACGTCGCATCCAAGGTGAGCCAATTGCTTATATAACCGGATTTAAGGAGTTTTTTGGACTGCCTTTCAAAGTGACGCCGGATGTTTTGATTCCCCGTCCTGAAACGGAGCTTTTAGTGGAGTTGGCCCTGAATGTCCTCCCACAGGGAGGGGGGCTACTCGATATGGGAACCGGTTCGGGGGCGATTGCTGTTGCCATTGCTCATGAGCGGCCAGATGCGCAGGTTGTTGCCACTGATGTATCCGATGGGGCGCTTGCTGTCGCCCGGGAAAATGCAGCCTTAAACCTGGAGCCGAACCAAGCAATCCGTTTCCTGCCAGGCAGCTGGTTTGATGCGTTGGAAGCAGGGATGCGCTTTGATGTGATTGTCTCGAACCCGCCCTATATTGAAGCAGGGGATGTGCATTTAAGCCAGGGGGATCTGCGTTTTGAGCCGCAAGGTGCGTTGACTGACTTCGCTGATGGTCTCTCGGCATTGGGAATACTTGTTGATGGGGCGCCAAAGTACTTAAATGAAAACGGGTGGCTCTTGATGGAGCACGGTTATAATCAGTCTGAAGCGGTTGTTGCGTTGCTTACTAAACGGGGTTTTAGTGCCGTTCAGACATGGCCTGATTTAGCAGGCATTGGCCGTGTGACCGGTGGGCAGTGGCAACTAAGCCAATGATAATGGATGAATTTTTTTGGGAGAAGCGTAGTGAAAAACATCGTCATCCTCATTTCAGGACGTGGCAGCAATATGCAGTCGATTGTCCGTGCATGTAGAGAAGAAAATTGGGGCGCCAAAATCAGTGCTGTCATCAGTAACCGCAATGATGCAGCGGGTCTTCAATTTGCCAAAGATGCCGGGATTTCTACAGCGGTGCTCTCCCACAAGGGTTATCCTGACCGCGAATCGTATGATAGGGCGTTAGCCTCCATCATTGATGCATTCAATCCTGATTTGGTGGTCTTGGCTGGCTTTATGCGGATTTTGAGTGAATGGTTTGTCGAGCACTATACTGGGCGTCTGTTAAACATCCATCCATCCCTGTTGCCGAATTTCAGGGGATTGCATACCCATCAGCAGGCCCTTGATGCTGGGGTGAGGGTTCATGGTGCGACCGTGCATTTTGTAACTCCTGAATTAGATGGCGGTCCCATCATTGCTCAGGCGGTTGTTCCCGTAATGCCGGATGATGATGCCGATACATTGGCTGACCGCGTTCTGGAGCAAGAACACCGCATCTTCCCTCGTGTGGTGAAATGGTTCGTTGATGACCTGGTGATGTTGGACGAAAACGGTAAAGTTGTGCTTGAGCCTGAAGTGGTTGAGGATATTGGTTTTGTCATCACGGGAGGTGGTTTATGAAAATCACCCCAGTTGTTATCCGTCATATTGAACAACTCTTAAAAGATGTCTTGCAGTTTAAGGGGCCTGCGGACGTTTTGGTGTCCCGTTACTTCCGTTCCCACCCGAAATTGGGGATGCGTGACAGGGGCGCTGTGGCTGAGTCTATTTACCGGGTATTACGAAACCGCTTGGTCTACAGTAACCTGTCTGAATCTGGCAAAGGACCGCGTGAGCGACGTCTTGCCTTGATTGCACTGTCTGACATCTATGGCATTGATGCCTTAAATGGCATTGATGAGGCGGAAAAAGCATGGCTTGAGCATATCGCCACAATTGATCGTACCAGTCTCCCTGAAAAAGTCCGCGCCAACCTGCCGCCTTGGCTCTTTACCCGTTTGGTTGACCAGTATGGCCAGGCTGATACCTGGGCATTGGTGGATGTCTTAAATACGCCAGCGCCACTGGATCTGCGTGTCAATGTCTTAAAAGGGCGGCGTGATGACGTGCTCTCCACCTTAAAAGAAGCTGGTGTGGATTGTGCGGCAACACCATTTGCAACGACAGGCATCAGGCTTTCCCAGAAGGTCGCCCTACAGGATATGCCCGTCTTTAAGAATGGGACGGTGGAAGTCCAGGATGAAGGCAGCCAGCTGCTTGCCCAGATTGTCGGTGCCAGGAGAGGGGAGCTCGTTGTCGACTTTTGCGCTGGGGCAGGGGGGAAAACGCTGGCTTTAGGTGCTGCGATGAAAAATACCGGCCGCCTTTATGCTTACGAAGTCTCTGAAAAGCGTTTGGCCAATATGAAACCAAGGCTTGCCCGAAGTGGCCTGTCCAATGTCCATCCGATTAAGATTGCCCATGAGCACGATGCCCGCATCAAACGCTTGGCCAGGAAAGCCGACCGCGTGTTGGTGGATTCCCCTTGCAGTGGGATGGGAACCTTGCGCCGTAACCCAGATCTGAAGTGGCGCCAGAATGAAGAAGCCATTGCTGAGCTTGGTGTCAAACAGCGTGAGATCTTGGCTTCTGCTGCCCGGCTCGTTAAACCCGGTGGCAGGCTGATTTATGCGACCTGTAGTCTATTGACCGAAGAAAATGAGCAGGTGGTTTCTGATTTTTTAGCGCAGGATCCGCGCTTTAAGTTAGTACCGATGAGCCAGGTTTTAGCAGAAGCGAAGGTCAATTTGGAGATGGGGGATTATCTCAAGCTCTTGCCGCACAAGCATGGGACAGATGGATTTTTTGCGGCCGTCTTAGAGCGCACCGAATGACCAATTCTGCGCAAGAGAAGTCTCACTACCAGTGCTTGGCATAGGTTAAAATATGCAAATTATGCCTGTTGGCACTGCTGGCAGGATTGCGCAGTTGTAATGACAACCTACTAAGGTGGTCATATTGACAGCACTCGGCTGTTCTAACGCTTTCAAAATTGCTGTGGCAGAAGGGAAACCTGAAACTGTCTCAGCCTCATTTATAGGGAGATGCTTATGATCCTTGGCATTGATGTTGGGGGTACGCATACCGATTCGGTCTTGATGGATGGCCGGACGATTATCCGTAAATCCAAAGTGCTCACTGATAAGGAAAACATTCTCAAGTCTGTCTTGATGGCGACTGAAGCAGTTGCCAAGCCTGAAGATCTCAAGAAACTGCAACGTATCGTGCTGTCAACGACCCTGACGACGAATGCTGTTGTCCAGAACCAGCTCGACAATGTTGGCTTGATTGTGATGAACGGTCCTGGTGTATCGCCAAAAGACCTGCCATTGACGGACTTGGCGAGCTATGTCACGGGTTATATGAGCCACCGTGGTATTGAGGCAGAAGCACCGAACAACAGTGAACTCGTTGGCCTCAAAGAAAAGTTCAAAAAAGACGGTATCCGTCACTTTGCAATCATCGGGAAGTTTTCTACCCGTAATCCAGCACACGAAAAAGAAGTCAATGATGTGATGCGTGATATTGCAGAACATGCATCCCAAAGCCACCAGCTCTCTGGCGCACTGAACTTCCCACGCCGTATTTCTACGACGTACTTGAATGAGGCTGTTTGGGGACTGCAGCAGAAGTTGGCTGACCAGCTGCGTGTCTATATGGACAAGATTGGTGTCAATGTTCCGCTTTATATCTTGAAGGCTGATGGTGGTACGATCGATGTGGATTCTTCCCGCGAAACGCCTGTGCAGACCATTCTCTCAGGTCCTGCAGCGACCATCATGGGTGTGCTCCCACATGTGACCACGGAAAAAGACTCGATTTCTGTCGATATCGGTGGCACGACAACCGACATTGCGCTTTTTGCTGATGGTGTACCCCTGTTGGAACCACAGGGTATTACGATTGAAGGACATAAGACCTCTGTACGTGGCCTGTTGACCCACTCCATCGGTGTGGGTGGTGACAGCCATGTTCGCGTAGAAGACGGTGTGCTCAAATTGGGCCCAGAACGCAAAGGCGCTGCGATGGCTTTTGGCGGTCCAGTCCCAACGACGACTGATGCGTTGATTGTCTTGGGTATTGCCCATATTGGTGACAAGGCGAAAGCCCAGCAGGCGATGGATCAGCTCGCAGCCGACCTGAAGACGACGCCTGAAGTAGCTGCTGAACAGGCTGTGCAGCTTGCCTGCCAGCTGATTGTCGACAAGATCAATGCAATGTTGACCGAAATCAACAGTAAGCCGGTTTACACAATCCATGAACTCTTGGAAGGCCGCAAGATCGAACCACAGGAAGTTCTGGTCGTTGGCGGTCCTGCCCCTTATATGGCTGATCGTATCGGCAAGATGCTGGGTATTCCAGCTGTTGTGCCGAATGATTCGGATGTCATCAATGCAAGTGGTGCGGCAACTGCCCGTACGACGGTGGAATTAAACCTCGTTGCTGATACCGAAGCACAGGTTTTAAGTATTGCCGAAGAAGGGATCCAGGAAGAGATTTCCCGCCGCTTTACAGTTGATGATGCGATTGCCTTGGGTACGGAAAAACTCATTGCCCGTGCCAAACAGGCAGGTGCCTTGGATCAGGATATCGAAGTTGAAGTGGCTGACAAGCAGGTCTTCAACGTCGTGCGTGGTTACTCGACCACCGGTAAGAACATGCGTGTCAGACTGCAGGTCAAACCAGGTCTGATTAAAGATCAATCGAAATAAAGAAAGGAGCCTTCCGTGAAAAAGAAAACAGGACTGGTTTTTTTCCCGGCATATGACTATGCGATTACGCCGACCCATCCAGAACGTGAAGAACGCCTTCTTTATACCCAGGATCAGGTCGTTGAAGAAGGGCTTCTGGACTTTGATAACGTCAAGGAATATAAGCCTGATTTAGCAACTCCAGCCGATATCAACCGTGTGCACTTCTGTGTGCCAGGCATTGATGAAATCGTCCATACCTCGCACTTGATTTCTGTCGGTGGCACGTTGACCGCTGCTGATAAAGTGATGACCGGTGAAGTCGACAATGCGTTTGCGCTGGTTCGTCCTTGCGGACACCATTCCTTCCGTGTCGTCCATGGCAGCCGTGGTTTCTGTACGTTGAATATGGAAGCCATCATGATTGAATACATCCGCCAGAAATACGGCGTGAAGAAAATCGCAGTGGTTGATACCGACTGCCACCATGGGGATGGTTCCCAGGATATCTTCTGGCACGACCCAGATACCCTCTTTATTTCCATGCACCAGGATGGGCGTACCCTCTATCCAGGATCAGGCTTCCCAGATGAAGCAGGCGGACCTAATGCCTATGGTTCGATTGTGAACCTGCCGATGCCACCGGAAACCTGTGAAGAAGGGTTCCTCTATGTGCTGGACAATATCGTCATGCCGCTTCTGGATGATTTCAAGCCAGACTTGATTGTGAACTCGGCTGGTCAGGATAACCACTATTCTGACCCAATCACGAACATGAAGTTCACGGCGCATGGTTATGCAGTCTTGAACGACCGCCTGCAGCCACATTTGGCTGTCCTCGAAGGTGGTTATTCGATTGAAAGTGCATTGCCTTACATTAATACCGGTATCATCCTCGCAATGGCTGGTTTGGACTACAGCCATATCAAGGAACCGGATTACAGTGCCCGTGACCAGATCCAGTCGCAGCACATCACGAGCTATCTGAAGCAGCTCAAAGATTACACGTTGGAAGCTTGGAAGAGCAAGGAAGCGCTACGCCGCCGTGCTTATCCTGACAAACCGTTCCATACGCGTAACAGGAGCATCTTCTATGATACCGACTACATCCGTGAAACCCAGACGGAAACGGTCAGGACGTGTAAAGACTGTAGCGGCGCCGTTGTGATTGAGTCTAAAGCCGATACTGGCCGTCGTAGCCGGATTAAGGCAGTCCATCTGCCACGCCACTGCTGTGATGCATGCCGTAAATGGGCAACGCAGGAATTTGAAAAGGGTCGTCAAGAAGGCTTCTTCCAGACCTTCCTGCAGGACCGTGACAACGACTCTTACACGGTTGAAGAACTCTAAACGTCTTTTGCGTCAGTTCAAGCTCCCTTTCTGCTACAAGCGTTAGGGAGCTTTTTTAAAACCAGGAGGGCATGATTGTGCAGAAAGTTTTGATTATTTTTAACCGAAACCCCTATGATGGTACCGATGTGACCTGGAATGGGCTACGCTTGGCAGACAGGCTGTTGGATGCTGGTGCACAAGTCCGTATTTTCTTGATGAACGATGCTGTTGATATGGCCAGAGACGTCTGTAAGATGCCCGAAGGCTACGACCAGGATCTTGTAGCCATGCTTAAGGCGTTGATAGCCAAAGGAGTTCCTGTCCAGGTTTGTGGGACTTGTATGGCTCGCTGTGGTCTGTATCGTAACGTGCCTTATTATGCAGGAGCACAGAAGTCAACGATGGTAGCTCTTGCACAATGGGTCATTGACAGTGATAAAGTTCTGACGTTTTAATGAAAAAGGGGCTAGGTGTTAGCAGAACAGCCTGCTTTCTGAAACAACAAAAAGCCGACCTTCTGGTCGGCTTTTTGCTGGGTTGGTTACAACGACAAGGAGCAGGGAAAAAGCGTACCACCCATTAGGAACTAAAAACTTGGCTTAGGCGCAGCCACAACCTCCGCAGCAGCCACCACCATGGCCATGACAGAGTTCATAGGCTTGGCCGGTTGTATTGCGTGGCATTTCGCCCAGGTCAATGACAATACCGGTGTGGCCGAAGGTCACGATGTCGCTGCCCAAGTAATCCTGCATCTGCTGCATGGCTTTGTCGCCTGTGCAGTGGCATGGGATCATCCAATCCATATTCCAGCCCTTCATGGCTTCTAGGGTCTTATTCATGCGGTTTTCAGAAGCACGGATCAAGTGCATACCACCGACGATGCCGGCAATCTTCTGGATGCCGGATACCTGTCGGATGTAGTTGACGGTATTGACGATACCAGAGTGGCAGCATCCCAAGAGGATGACTAGGCCTTTATCCGTTTCGAACCACATCGACATGTCGTCTGAGACAGGGTCTGGTTTGGTGGCTTCAGCATCTAAGAAGAGGGCATCTCCTACGTCTTCAAAGTCAGTCAGACGGGGAACAGGACCAGTGACACCGACACCAGGCAACAGGTACAGTGGTTCGCTCAGAATATGGCGTTGTCCCAGGAGAGACAGGTTGGCCAAGATCCGCTTAGCGCTTGGTGGGGGAGACCAGTTCAGGGATGCTTCACCTGGACGGCAGCAGAAGCGGTCATATTCAATATTGGCACCGCAGTACATTGGAGCCGATGGGTTCAAGTCATAGAAGTCAGCCAGGTTGTCTGTATGGTCATCGTGGCCATGGCTCATTACCAAGGCTTCTGCTTCAGACAGATCAATACCCAAGACTTTGGCGTTATTTAAAATGACACCCTTTTGGCCGGTATCAAAGAGGATACGGCGGTCACGGATCTTGATCCAGGCGGCAAAACCGTGGACGCAGGACAAACCTTCACCAGCTTTATTATCGACGAGCAGGGTAATACTGGATGGCTGTGATTCACATTCACAGGCATTTGGTGTGGCTTCAGACATGTTCGGTTTCCTTGGTAAGTTAAGGAGTTACGTCTAATGATAGCGTATTTTGATGCTATGCAACACCTTTTTTAATAAAAATAAATATCATTATAAAACAATAAATTGCACGCATTACTTAATGCATGTTGCCTTAATTTTGTTCTTAATGCACTGTCATTTGTGTCATAAAACTGCCAAAAAATTGTCACTTTTGTCATATCGTCGTGCCTTGAGCTAGTAGTGATTTTTGCGGCTGGAATACCCTTTCCAGTTCAATGTTTCTTAGCCAGTTGGACGTATTACATGTTCCCCGTTAAATAAAATATAATCCCCTTAATCAGATGGGAATTGTAAAAAATACAACATCCCTCAAATAAGTTTTGACAGTCTGTAAACATTGGTAGTACGATGTGCCTTACTGAAACCTACCAATCAGATAGGAATAGTGATAAATCAAAAATCATCCCGATAGGGATATCTAGATAAGACCTTTGATAGATTGATAAAGTGAGTTAGGTGAAGCAATGAACCGAAGCAAATATCAGGATAACCCCAAGCGTTTTGGGGCATCTGTGTTCAGACCAGTTACAGAATACCTTAACGTCAGCAAAGCCGTTGGCGTATCGACCGTCTTCTTTCTCTTGAGCTGTTGTCAGTAATCCTGACACTGTCCGACTGACGGCAGTGTCCCTTTCGGGTATTGCCGTCAGTCCCTCCTTTTTTCTCCCCTTAAGTCCTTGTTGCCCAGGACAGCCATTTTTGGCGTACGTCATGGCTAAGCCATGACGGGGGGAACTCTTTTCCTAATTTTTGGAAATTGACCGAATACAGAATATTTTTAATACAGAAAGAAAGAAGATGAAAAAACAATTTTTAGCATTGGCATTTTTGAGCACACTGTCAGGTGTCGCATATGCACAGAGCAATGTCAGCATTTATGGGGTTTTGGATATCAACGTTACGAAGCGTACTGGAGTCGATGCTCAATTTGAAGATTACGACAATAACCGGCTTGGTTTCAAAGGGTCGGAAGACTTGGGAAATGGCTATAAAGCGCTTTTCCAGTTGGAGAGACGTTTTGACTTGAGTGACGGTACCTTGGGGAATACCAACTCCGCAAGCTGGAAGCCGGGTCAGACCAAGTCTACGAAAGATTGGGAAGGTGCTTCCAATGTTGGGCTATCAGGTGACTTTGGTACGTTGCGTGTTGGGCGCTTGAATCAGGTGGTGACCGAATATGTGCGCAAATTCGATCCCTTCAACCAGATTGGGGTCGGCAGCCAATTCTATGGTCGTCAGCGTGCGCCACGTGTCGACAATACGTTGCGCTATGACTCTCCTGCACTGGGCGACTTCAAACTCTCGGCAGCGTATTCGTTGGGACACAACACCAACAAGAAATCAGCGACAGACGAGGAGCTGGATTTAAAGGACAACAATGCTGATAACGATGGTTATGAAGCAGCCGTCCTTTGGGACAACGGGCTCTTTCAGTTTACGGGCGGTTGGGGACGATTGGCAGATTCTCATAACTCTAGCATCTGGGGAGCGGGATTGGCCTGGCGTATTACCCCAGAGGCACGGCTCTCCCTCCAGTATGAAGATAATGATTCCAAGGGCTGGAAGGGGTCTTCATCGGGAACCAAGTACAACAACGGAGCTGATGGTCGTCAGCGCAACTGGCTCTTGGGGCTCGATTGGAAATTGGGGCCTGGTGTTTTGAGGGCATCTGTTCAGTATGACCGGTTGGATCACGTTGGCAAGTATGATCCGACAGGTAAAGGGAAATACCATTGGGATGGCAAGAAGGCGGCAAGGCGCTATGCCGTCGGCTATGAATACTACCTCTCAAAGCGGACTTTCTTATATGGCAACCTGGCCTACACCAACTTTGACGACAAGCATGTCGCCAACTATTGGACTGGGGTCGATAACGAGAAGAACTTTGCTTACCAGGTGGGTATACAGCACAAGTTCTGATTGATGTGAAGCGATTAAAGTTTTTGGGGTAGTGGATAAAACCCTCAGTCTGCTACCCCTTTTTTTCACAAAGGAGCATCAATGAAAACATTGGTATCAGCAAGACAGGTCGTTGACTATGATTTCCGCATCAAGAAGGATCAGGTCAAGGTGTTCTTGCCTGTCTTGGTAGTTGGGGTTGCCTTAGGGGTGTCATTGGGGTTGCCCGATGTACCGGAACACCCGGTTGCCACTCACCATTATTTTGCCGGGGTTTTGTTGATCTTGGGTGCGTTTGCATTGGGGGCTGCGGCAATCTCATGGTTGTCAGCAAAGTTTAAGCAGGTTTATCAGGTTAAAGCCCCTTTTTATGCAGGCGTGGTCCTCTTTTTAGCCTTGGTGGATTTGTTGACAGTCAAGTCGGCTACATTGCCCGTTTTGTATTTCCCGTCACTGGATCGGATTTTTGGTGTTTTGATTGAAGATGCGGCGTTTCTTGGGAAGTGCTTGCTCTATTCCCTGCGTTTGCAGGTCATTGGCTGGATTGGCGGTGTCTTGGCAGGTGTTGTCACAGGTGTCGCAATTGGTTTCATTCCTGGCGTTCGGTATTGGGTACATCCCTTGGTTCGTATCTTAGGGCCGATTCCATCGACAGCCTGGATCCCTTTGGTGTTGGTAAGTTTTCCGTCGGTTGTCTCGGCAAGTGCATTCTTGATTGCTTTAGCTGTTTGGTTTCCGACGACGGTGCTGACGATGAACGGGATCAACAATATTCAAAATGCTTATTTTGAGGTGGCGGCGACGATGGGCGCAAGCCAACGATACACAATTTTCCATGTAGGGATTCCCGCTGCGATGCCGCATATGTTTATCGGGATTTTCAATGGTACTTGCGCCTCGTTCATTACCTTGGTGACGGCTGAGCTGATTGGGGCTAAGTATGGGATTGGTTGGTATATCAATTGGCAGAAAGACATGATGGCTTATGCCCATGTCTATGCAGGACTCTTGGTGATGTCTTTAATCTGCTATTTCATTATTACATTGCTGTTTAAGGTGCGTGACAAAGTGTTGGTCTGGCAAAAAGGAGTCATCAAATGGTAGCGGGCATTTCGATTGCTGGTGTCGATAAGCGGTTTACCAATATCCAAGGCGAAACCGTGACGGCACTGTCAAACATTAACCTGGATGTGCCAACGGGGTCGTTCATTTCGTTGATTGGACCTTCGGGCTGCGGCAAGTCCACCTTGTTGCGCTTGATTGCCGGTCTGATTGACCCAGACCGTGGGGAGTTGTCGCTCGATGGCAGGAAAATTGATAAACCTGGCAGTGACCGGGGGTTCATGTTCCAGCAGCATACGCTTTTCCCGTGGCTGACAATCCGCAACAACATTGCATTTGGTTTGAAAGCCCAAGGCATCTACCAGGAGACGAAAGACCGGGTTGATGACTTCATTGAACTGGTGGGGTTAAAAGGCTTTGGTGATTATTACCCACACCAGTTATCAGGCGGTATGTGCCAGCGCGCAAGCTTAGCCCGTGCAATTGTCAGCCACCCGAAGGTTTTGCTGTTGGATGAACCGTTGGGCGCATTGGATGCGTTTACGCGGATGCATATGCAGGACGAGATTTTAAGGATCTGGCGGGAGCGGCATATGACGATGATTATGGTGACGCATGATGTGGATGAAGCCATCTATTTGTCAGATACCATCGTCGTGATGTCGCCAAGGCCAGGTCGGATAGCCAAAGTCGTCGAGGTGGAGCTGCCATGGCCTCGTGCAAGGAGCAGTGCAGACTTCCTCCATTATCGGGGCGAAATTCTCAAGTTGCTGGATTTTGGTGGCGAAACTCAGGAACCGGAGTTTTACCTCTGATGGTGCTGCTACACATGGTAAGAGTAAGGGGGTTGTGATGGCAAAGCAGGAGATTGTTTTAACCTGTGCTGATTGCACACGGCTGGCTTGCAAAGGACGCGATGAAGCTAAGTATCCCAAGTTCTGCCTGACTGAACAGGTCAATGATGGACAGCTGGAACAGGTCATTCAGATTTACAAAAAGAATGAAAACCGCACTGGTGAGATTTCAGTCCAGTCAGCCTGTCTGGAAGGTGAGACGTATGGTCAACTGACGCGCGTACAGGAGACGATCGAATTTATTAAACGGATGGGGTACCAGTATGTCGGGATTGCTTCCTGTGTCGGCTTAATGGCCGAGACGCGGCAATTTGTCAAAATCCTAAGAGCCGTAGGGATCAAGAGTTATACGGTTGGTTGCAAGGTAGGGGCGGTCGATAAGTGTGAAGTCGGTGTGCCGAATGAGAAGAAACTCAACGGAGGCACGGGGCACGAGTCGATGTGTAACCCCATCATGCAAGCTAAGGTGCTTGAAGAGCAGGGGACAGATTTCAATATCGTGATTGGTCTGTGTGTCGGACATGACACGATGTTTTTGAAATATTCCCATGCACCGACAACGGTCATGATTGTAAAAGACCGTGTCTTGGGACATAACCCAGTGATGGCACTTTATACCGCGCAGTCGATGTATAGCCGGTTTAAGAAGGAGTTGGGGCTCTAACGGTATCGTTAGGGATACTTTTTTAACACATAACAAAGTAATGATTGACGCTTTGCATTTTAATTCCTATAACCCCGCTGGGATAAATAGGAAATAGGCAACGACCAGATACGGCATCACTTGGTGCCATAAGAAGGTCGCTTTGATTTTGAGACTTTTTTAAGAGGGGATAAGGCATGAAGAGATACCTGATGTTTTTGGTTTTGGCATTTGCAGCGCTGCTTAGCGCCTGCTCGAGTAAGGGGACAGGTCCTTACCCATTGAAGATTGCGTATGTGCCGCACTTGTGCCATGCCCCAATGCATGTCGCCGTTGAAAAGGGGTTCTTTGAGGCGGAAGGCATCAAACCAGAAATGGTTCAGATTGATTCCGGTCATGTCCAAGAGGCACTCGGATCAGGTCAGTTGGATGTTGGGGCAGGCTTGATCAGCAAGTTCTTGCAACCGATTGAAAATGGCTTGCCCGTTAAGTTTGTTGCAGGGTTGCATACCGGTTGCATCAAGGTGCTGACGAAAAAAGATGCTGGCATTGCATCGATTAAGGATTTGAAAGGCAAGCGTATTGGTGTGCCAGGTTTGGCTGACGCTACGACGTATCTGTTGAAGCGTGCTTTGATTCTGCAAGGTGTGAGTGTCGATGAGAAGAATCCCGAAGTCGAGTTTGTGGTCTTCTCACGCAATGATTTGCCACAGGCACTCCAAAAGGGGGCGGTTGATGTCATAGCCTTGGTTGACCCAGCTGCTGCGATTGCTGAAAAAGCCTTTGACCTGAAGGTGCTGTTAGACAGCGGAAAGACCCCACCGTTTGATACGGAGTATTGCTGCGCCGTTTTCGTTGCTGCACGCTTGGCCAAGGAACATCCTGAAATTGCGGCTGGCCTGACAAGGGCGATTTTGAAAGCTTCCGCATGGGTTCAGGCTCATCCTGAAGAAGCGGCCAAGATCCAGCTGGATAAGAAGTATGTTGCTGGTGACCTCGAAGTCAATACGAAGTTACTAAGAGGTTACAACTATAAGCCTTCTGTCAAAGGTGGCTATGAAGCGGTTTACAAGAACGCGCAGGCGTTTGCCCAGATTGGTCTCCTAAAGCAGGGGACTGACGCAAAAGCCTTTGCAGACAAGGTCTACTTGTTCCAGCAGGGAGTGCCGGATACCTATACGGCAGCTGAAGTTGCCAATGTGAAGTAACCCTATAGGCGGTGCCATGACCGGTGGCACCTGCCTCTTATGCGTCCGTCGAAGATCCGATTGGGCGTTTGATTCGGAAAGCGAGTTTTATCATGACAGCAAAAAGTGAAAACGTACCGTCCATCAATGACCAGACAACCTGGGGAATTGGGACGCAGTGCGTACAGGGTGGCTTTGTCCCAGAAGTTGGTGGGCCACGTATCCTGCCGATTTATCAGACGGCATCGTACAAATTTGAAGACGTCGATCAGGTTGGACGGCTGTTTTCATTGGAAGAAAGCGGCTATAAATATATCCGTACGGGTAATCCGACCTTTGCTGCCTTTGAACAGAAGGTGGCACTTTTAGAAGGTGGTGTCGGCGCCATTTCAACGGCATCAGGCCAGTCGGCTGTTCTCTTGGCGGTCTCCAATCTGGTTAAAGCGGGTGACCATATTGTGTCTGCCAAAACCATTTATGGTGGCTCTTACGTCCTGTTTGGCACGACCTTAAAGAAACTGGGCGTGGAGACGACATTCATTGACCCAGAAGCCCCTGCCGAGGAACTGCGTAAGGCTTTCCGTCCGAATACGCGCTTGCTCTTTGGCGAGACGATTGGCAATCCAGCGCTGGATATTCTGGACTTTGACAAGCTCTCAGGCTTGGCTCGCGAATTTGATTTGCCGTTCATTGTGGACAACACGCTCGCTTCGCCTTACCTCACCAATCCCTTAAAGCACGGTGCGGATATCGTTATCCATTCGGCGACAAAATATATTGGTGGGCAGGCAACGTCCTTGGGGGGTGTTGTTGTCGATGGCGGCACTTATCAGTGGGATAACGGTAAATTCCCAGACTTTGTCGAACCAGACAGGTTGTATGCGAATACATCTTATTGGGGGAAGTTTGGTAAGGCCGCTTTCATTGCCAAGGCGAGGGCGCAGTACCTGCGTGACTTTGGGGTGACAATCAGCCCGTTCAATGCCTTCTTACTGAACTTGGGGCTGGAAACGTTGCACTTGCGGATGCCCCGCCACAGCAGTAATGCCTTGGCGTTGGCTCAATACCTGAAAGGTCATCCACAGGTGAATTGGGTCAACTATCCTGGGTTGGAAGACCATAGAAGTTATGGGCGTATTGCCAAGTATTTCAACCATAAAGGTGCCAGTGGTGTCTTGACGTTTGGCTTAAAAGGTGGGATTGGTGCAATCCGTCCATTTGTGAAAGCCTTAAAAATCGCATCTTTGGTCGTCCATGTGGGCGATGCCCGTACGATGGTCTTGCATCCGGCATCAAGCACCCATGCGCAGCTCTCCCGTGAAGAAAGGTTGGCTGCCGGGATCCCTGATGACATGATCCGTGTGTCGGTCGGTATTGAAGATGAGGCCGACATCCTCCGTGATTTTGAACAGGCACTTCAAGCAGCTCGGAAGGAATGACAATGAACATACAAGTCCAAACGAAGCATTATCTAGGACTTTCCGTTGCGCCAAAGCGTATTGCCGATGTCTTAGCGATAGCCGTATCCAGTCATGCTTATTTACCTAAAACCGAAGATTTAGCGAGCGACTGGGTGGCTTCTGTTGCTGCACCGGCTTTTAAGCTGATCCGTCAACAAGCTGGCAAGGCCGTTCCTTCCTTTTGCTCTATCGGTACCGGATCAGGCCTCGATGTCTTGGCGGCCATTGAACTCTTGGGATCGACGCGGGTGGGATTTACCGACCTGCAAGAGGATGTTGTCGATACGGCAGTGCACAATGTCCGGGACAATCTGCGTGCTTCTGAGACAGTGGCTTTTGAGTATGGCGCAGGCGATCTATTATCGCCTTTAGCAGGGCAACCGCATTATGACGTCATTTATGAAAACCTGCCCAATGTCCCATTGGCGGCTGACACAGACATTACTGATAGCAGAAACAGTGGTCATTACTTGGAAAAACGTGCTGAACCGATTCCGGAACTGGTACACCGTCAGATGCTTGACCTCCATTATCTTGCGTTGCGCCAAGCCAAAGATTACCTGACCGAGACAGGATCGGTCTATTCCACATTGGGCGGGCGTGTTGCGTTGGATGTCTTCAGACAGTTGGGCGAACTGGCAGGCTTTTCGGCTGAAATCTTTACCTATACCTGGAAAGTGCAGGCTGAAGCGGCTGAAGTGCTGGCCGGTTATGCCAAACAGGAAGCTGAGGGGCTGGGACCTTTCCATTTCTACCGGGTGGCAGACTTGAAGGCGGTATTTGCTGATGTCGTTCTTGAAACGTCGGGCCGACAAGCCTTCGCCTTGGAAAAAGCCCTTGCACCGAAAGCGCTGTCAGCTAAAGCTGCTTTGTCGGCCTGGCAAAAGGGCGAAGCCATCGGACATACGGTAGTAGTTCTGAAATCCACGCCAAAAGCACCATAGAAGGAGTACCAGGTGAGCCATCCAGACAGTCGGATAGTTGATGTGATCCTTGCCGCACGTCAGGTTTTGTCAAATCGTGCGGTTATCCAGGATGCGGTTGGGGTTGAAGCGTCCCTAGTGCTTGAATTGCCTATTCCGGAACCAACTGGGACGTTCAAGCCATCACGGTTACCGGTGACAGCATTCATTAGCCAGGCACTTGAAAACGGTGTGCCTGAAACCCAGCCGTTACGTGATGCATTTGCAAAAGCGGTGCCGGTGCTTCCCTGGAAATACAATTATGAGCCGCGTGCCGATTTACCCGATTTGGGACTTCGTATGGCGTGGGCGGAAATCATTGGGCCTGAGGCACCGTACGTCAGCAACCAATTTTGTTTTGGGTTTACATTGATTGCGCCTGAGAGCCTTTATCCTGCCCATTTCCATCCGGCAACCGAACTCTATTATGTGCTCTCAGGGACGGCGCAGTGGGTATTGTCAGGCACGAAGACGCGGTATCAATCAGGCAGTTTCATCCTGCACCCAAGCAACGCCGTCCATGCGATGCAAACGAGCGATGAACCTTTGCTTGCCATGTATACATGGAGCGGAGAGGATGTGGTTACGCTCTCCAAATATGCTTAGGGACTAAGAATATAGGTGTGTTTTGGAATGGAAAGAAATACAAATCAATCGATTGAAGCGGATGCTGTGATTGTCGGGGCAGGCCCCGTTGGGCTTTTCCAGGTTTTTGAGCTGGGGCTCCTTGAAATCAAGGCACATGTCATTGATTCCCTGCCTTATGTGGGGGGGCAGTGTGTGGAACTGTATCCTGATAAGCCCATTTATGACATTCCTGCGGCGCCCAGTGTTACGGGGATTGAGCTTACAGAAAACCTCTTAAAGCAGATTGAGCCGTTCAAACCGACGTATCATTTGGGACAGGAAGTTACGCATGTAGCCAAGCGTGATGATGGTTTTTTTGATGTCACCACTTCAGCGGATACCCGGTTTATTGCAAAGACGGTTTTTATTGCAGCGGGGGTGGGGGCTTTCCAACCGAGGGTTTTGCCGGTTGAAGGCATTGAACAGTTTGAAGGAACTCAGCTTTTTTACCGTGTCAAAGATCCTGAAGCTTTTCGTGGTAAAAACTTGGTAATCTGCGGCGGGGGCGATTCGGCGCTTGACTGGACGTTAAAGCTCGTGGATATCGCAGAGTCAGTCATCTTGCTCCACCGTCGTGAAGGGTACCGTGCAGCGCCTGCGTCTGTGACTAAGATGAAGGCGTTGTGCGAAGACTTCCTGATGCAGGCATTGATCGGTCAAGTCGCAGGTTTTGAAACGCAGAACGGCAGGCTCACGGAAATCAAGGTTTCAGGTGCAGATGGCGTAACGCGGCGTCTTCCTTTAGATGCGTTGTTGGTCTTTTTTGGCCTTTCGCCGAAACTGGGACCGATTGCCAACTGGGGACTGGAAATTGACCGTCGTCAGATTGTGGTCGATACGGAAAAATTCATGACGAACATTCCGGGTATCTTTGCTGTGGGAGATATCAATACCTATCCTGGCAAGAAGAAATTGATCCTCTCGGGCTTTCATGAAGCGGCGTTGGCTGCTTTTGCTGCCAGTACGTTCGTCTTCCCTAAGAAGCGGGTACACCTGCAATATACAACGACTTCCCCAAAACTCCATAAAGTATTAGGCGTGGAAACCCCTGTTTTTGATTGAAGGGGTGACAAGATGGGCATATCTGGAGCGTACGTTGTCGATGGTGAGGTGTTTCGGTTCAGGGAGATTACACCTGCGGATAACCAAGCGGTAGCCCGTATCATCCGTCAGGCGTTTGAGGAGTTCCAAGCGCCCAAGATCCATAGCGTCTATGATGATCCAGAGACTGATACGCTTTCACAGGTTTTTGACGTAGAAAGGGCAGGATACTGGGTGGTGGAATGGCACGGCCGTGTCTGTGCAGGGTGCGGCTTCTACCCGACGGCAGGCTTGCCTGAAGATATGGCAGAAATCGTCAAATTCTATGCGTTGCCTGAGGTCAGGGGGAAAGGTGTTGGGCGGTCACTGCTGCGTTTTGTTGAAGAAAAAGCGGTTGGGGCAGGGTATGCCAGGGTATACCTGGAATCGATCCCTGCATTTAAGGATGCGGTGTCGCTCTATAGAAAGCAGGGGTATCGGGATTTGCCAGCACCACTGGGTCAGTCAGGACACACGGCAATGACGGTTTTTATGGCAAAAGCGCTGAGGGGGAGATAAGGAGGTCATGGGGATAAAAAACGGCACCCCGAAGAGTGCCGCTTTTAATGAAAGGTGCAAAGCTATTAGATAACAGCGTTGTCTTTCATGGACTGAACATCAGCGTCGCTGTAACCCAGTTCTTTCAGGATTTCAACAGAGTGTTCGCCCAGCAATGGAGCACGGGTGATTTCTGGTTTGAAAGCAGAGAACTTGAATGGAGCGCCAACGGTCAGGTAGTTACCACGAACTTCGTCGGTGACTTCAACAACGGTACCAACTTTACGCAGGGATGGATCGACAGCCAGATCCTTCATAGACATGACAGGACCGCAAGGGATGCCGTATTCAGCAGCCCAGTTGGTGACTTCGAATTTATCCTTGTCAGTAAACTTGGTTTCGATGAATGCGAAGATGTCCATCAGCTTGTCAACACGACCTTCGAAGGTGTTGTATGCTGGGTCGTCTTTCCATTCTGGTTTGTCGATCATATCGCAGATCTGTGGCCACATATTAGCAGCGATGGTGAAGTAGACGTAGCAGTCATTGTCGCCGGAGTGAGCTGGTTTACATTTCAGCATCCAGCCTGGCTGACCGCCACCACCAGCGTTACCGCCACGTGGTACAGAGTCGATGTTATCGAAAGTCATTGGTTTGCCATCTTTATCGAAGCAGAAGTTAGGCTGAGCCTGTGGGTATTCTGCCAGGATACCGTTACGTTCCAGACGCTGCTGGTCACGCAGTTTGATACGAACCAAGTTCAGAACGCAGTCCTGCATTGCGCAAGCGACTTTCTGACCCTTACCGGTGAGTTCACGCATACGCAGGGCAGCGAGAATACCGATCAACAGGTGCATACCGGAGTTGGTGTCACCCAGAGCTGCGCCGGAAACGGTTGGAGGACCATCCCAGAAACCGGTGGTAGCTGCTGCACCGCCGGAGCACTGTGCAACGTTTTCATAGACTTTCAGGTGTTCGTTAGCATGACCTTCTGCATAGCCCTTAACGGATGCAACGATCATACGTGGGTTCAGTTCCTGGATCTTTTCCCAGGAGAAGCCCAGACGATCCAGAACACCAGGGCCGAAGTTTTCGACCAGAACGTCAGACTGTTTGACCAGTTTGGTCAGAACGTCTTTACCCTGTGGGGACTTCATATCCAGTTCGATGGAACGTTTGTTACCATTGAACATGGTGAAGTACAGGGAGTCAACGCCTGGTTTATCCTGCAGCCAGCCACGGGTCATGTCACCGGAGCCACGGCGTTCAATCTTGATGACGTTAGCGCCCAGGAAACCCATCATCTGGGTACAAGCAGGACCTGCCTGAACGTGAGTCATATCAAGAACATTGATACCTTCTAATGGTTTAGTCATTTCTTAATTTCCTTGTCGTTGTACAACTACAGTTTTTTTCCACAGAACAACCTGAAGGAAGCTCTGCAGAAAGAAAGCTTCGCTTTACAGCACTAAAGTACTACTTTCTATTTGCTATCTTTCAGGAAAGATTCCTAAAACACAGCAAGCTTGATATATAGCCCTTATATTTTACAAGATAGGCGGTTTAAATCAAGCTTTGATGTGGCCTAATGCTCTCAAACCGTGGGATTTTCTTTTAACTTAGCGAGTTTCCGGTAAAGCGTACGTTCACTGATGCCAAGGTGTTCTGCAAGATCTTTTCGGTTGCCTTTGAAATGCGCCAGCAGAGTGCTTGCATCCTCAAACACGGGAAGGGCTTTTCCAGGCGCTATAGGTGCTTTTGCTTTTTGGGGGAGTTGCAGGTGTTCCACTAAGATGTTGGTGTCATTACAGAGCAGACATGCCCGTTCAATGATGTTTTTGAGTTCCCGGATGTTGCCAGGGAAGGCATAACACTGGAGCTCGTAACAAGCAATGTCTGAGAGCTTTTTCGGATTTGCGATGTCAGAGAACTGTTTCAGAAAGAATTCACTTAAAAGAGGAATGTCTTCGCGCCGCTCCCTTAAGGTGGGTAGTGTAATTGGGAAGTGTGCAAGCCGATAGTAGAGGTCTTTTCGGAAGTGACCAGTTTCTACCTGTTTTAAGAGGTCTGTTGCACACGATGCGATGATGCGGATGTCGGTCTTTTGTGTATTGGCAGACTCGGTATAGCTGTAGATGTCCGTCTCCAATAAGCTGGAAATCTTCGCCTGTAATCTGTCAGATAATCCTGAAATGTCGTTTAAAAAGAGGGTGCCGCCATTGGCTCTATCAAGGATTCCTTGGGTTTTTGTGTTTTTCTCAGACCTACCCGGTACGTTTTGCCCAAAGAAGTCCTGTTCAAACTGGTTCTCTGTCAATGTGGCGCAGTCCACGGTGACAAATGGGGCGCCACAACGATTACCCGACTGATGGATGTATTGGGCAACCGTGTTTTTGCCCGTACCACTTTCTCCTTCAATCAAAATGGGGATGTCTGAGGCGGCTGCTTTGTTTAAGAGTTCCATCATCGTTTTGAAAGCCGGGGAGGTACCTTTTAATTGGTCGGCTCGGGTGTGGCGGACGGTTTTCAGTGGATTAATCCGCTCAACAAAGGCAATGGTTTCAGCTTTGGCATTCTTAATCGGTGTGAGCGTGATGCTGACGTATTCTTCACCTTCTGGCGTATTGTGCATATGCAAGACATGCTCAGTTTTGCCCGACTCTAAGCTCTTTCGCAATGGGCATGTTTCACCAGAATGGTCGCAGGGCAGTTCATAGCCGTGGGAGACTTCATAGCAGGTTTTTCCAATCACATTGCTTTGTGAGTTACAGTACTTCCTAAATGCTGGGTTCACACTGATGATCCGGTACTCTGCATCAAAAAGCAGGTGTGGTTCCGTGAGTGATTGGATGAAATCGGCTAGTTGCTTGAAAGACATAATCTCTACCGACGGTTAGGGCACCTAAAAAGACGGCAACAGGTGTTGGTCTGTTGCCGTTCGTGTGCGTTATTGGTCTTCTTTTAAGAAGAAGTCGATGCCAGCTTCGACTACAGGCTGGTGGATTAGGTGTCGCCCATGGAATTCATGGAAGACGACGTCGTATCCGTTCTGTTTGAGTTCCTTGTAATGGAACAGGCCACTCGTATTCATTGGCAATTGCTCGTCTTCTGGACTGTGCGCAATGAAAACTTTGGGTTTGCCGCGAGGAACATACAGATTCATGAAGCCTCCAGAGAGGATAATCAGGTGCGAGAGGATGTTCCCGTTCGAAAGTCCAATCGAGAGGGCATAGCTTGCCCCATCCGAAAAACCACAAAAGGCAAAGTGCTTGGTATCGATGGTGAAATGGGTATTTAAGTCAACCAACGCCTGTTCGAGTTTCATGAGGTCTGGACCATTGCCGCCGACGGTCAAGTCCCAAGTTGCATAGGTGGATTGCGGTAGCATCAATAAAAAACCGTGTTTGTCAGCGTTTGACTGGAAGTCTGGCAAGACTTTTTGGGCACTGCCGCCAGCACCATGGAACATGACCAAAAGTTTCGCAGGCTTGGATGTGTCTAAGCTTTCTGGGACGTACAGCATCGTGTCGCGTTCTCCCGCTTCCCCGCAGGACGCGTTTAACTTATGCATCCCTGGGGGCAATGGTTCTCCCGTTGCTGGTTGTGGCTGAAACTTCAGGTGTCCCAGAATGGAAGGCGGCAAGAAATTGTAAATACCGGGTTCGGTCGGGAATTTGCTGTTCATAGTCTGTTTTGTCTGTTAATCGTCAATTGCCCAGAGTATAGCAGAGAGTGGACTACTGGAATTGGTTCTTCCGGTTGATCTCTTTTAGGATGATTTTGGCTGTTGGTGTAGCCGCTAAGCCTCCCCTAGCCGTTTCTTTGAAGTCCGGCGACATCAAGTCACCGACTGATCGCATCGCATCAATGACTTCATCGGTCGGGATGCGGTGGCAGATGCCCGCCAAGGCCATGTTGGCACATGAGATGGCATTCATTGCGCCGATGACGTTGCGCTGTACACAGGGGATTTCAACGAGTCCGGCAATCGGGTCGCAGACAAGTCCCATTAAGTTGGAAATGGCCATCGAGCAGGCATGGGCACACATCTGTGCCGTGCCGTTGCCAAGCCATGTTAATGCGGTTGCTGCCATCGCCGATGCGGTGCCGACTTCCGCTTGGCAGCCGCCTTCTGAGCCCGCAATCGAAGAGCGGGTCGCAATCACCTGGCCGAAGCCTGCTGCAATATAGAGGGCTTCCACGACGGTGGTATCGGGAATCTGTCGGGCTTTGACAACTGGTAGCAAAACAGCCGGCATGACGCCACAGGAGCCGGCTGTTGGTGTGGCGACAATCCGCTTCATACAGGCGTTGCATTCACTGACCTTGAGCGCACACATGATGATTTCGTTCATGAACGTGTCGCCATAGAGTTGCCCGCTTGCGATTGCCATGCGCATTTTTTCACCATCGCCACCGACCAAGCCGCTATTGGAACGGTCTTTTGGATCGTAGCTGTCGACTGAGTGCTTCATCGCATCCCAGAAGTACTGCATCCGTTCAAGTGACTCGGCACGCGACATGTTCTGTGACGTCAAGTCATCGTTAAGGATTGTTTCCCAGAGGGGGATGTTTTCGGCGCTGTTTTGTTCAAGCAACTCTTTAATGGATTGGAATGCCATGATTTTTACTTTGCGTGGGTTAGGGCGCTTTATCGGTGGCCAATGCTTATTTTACCTATTTTGGCTGGTTGGTTCGTTTAAATGAGAAAGAAGAGAAAGGATGCTCATTTCCTCTCATTGTTTTGTCTTTAAAATACTTTTGTAAACATAGTATTACGTTTGTTTGTTAAATCTGAATAGAGCTTTATCCAGTGCGCATATCAAGGGGGTAATCACTGCCAGCAATAGGCTATCAGCTGGCATCTTGGCATAACCTCCTTGCGTTTGTCACCTTTGTTAATAGGCGAAATGTCCTGTTTCCTAGCCCTTCGGAAAAACAAACTGTCGAAGCGTAATGTCCTTGATTTCGTCAGGCAAGACGATGTTTTCAGATGGGGTAACCAGCTGGTACAGGGAATTGCGCGACCGGCCGTTTTTCTTGGGCTTCTCGGAGCCAATTTCAAAACGGCGGTACCGTTCGATTTCAGGTAAGACTTTCCGGATGGCATTGTTGGCTCGGGAAACGGCTTCCGTGAATTTGGCCTTGAAGCTTTTCAGCGCATTGTCGAATTCGGTTTTCTTCTCCAAGTCAGAGCTATGCATGCCGGGGATATAGATTTCAATGTCCTGTGCAAAGGCAAAGTATTCCAGTGCGGCGGCATCATCTGATGGATCGATGGCATCAAGTCCGTTTTTCTTACGCACCGCAAGCCATAGCAGGGTACTCAGTGGGATTGGGGGGAGTTTGACCGACTCGTTCGATGAGACGATACTTTTCGCATCGCAGATGACGGTTTTCTTTTTCAGGTCAAAGCGCATTTCAATCGGATCCAAGGCGCTGTCCAGATAATCAATCAGTTCGGAGTATGGCCCTTCGCGCAGGAAGTTGTCTGGTAGGTTGTTCCGAAGTCGAATGAATGGGATGTCGGCTAAGGTGACTTTCGCGTTTTTAGCCAGGATGACGCGTTCATCAAACGTATGGTAGTCAATGACGCGCAATTCCTGCTGCTCCTGGGTCGGATAGAAGAACTCAGGCAGGTTTTCGTATTCAGGGGAGACCAGGACGTGTGACAGGGTGTCTTGTGGTTGCGCAAAAATCGACAGGATGTATCCCAGGAAAAATGACAGCGACTTCTGCCCACCGGCAATCGATACGTGGATGCAGCTGGTATCGTCCTGGCATTCTTTCCGGACAATGTCGACAATTGCATTGGCTGTCGCCATATTGTCTTCCTGCGTGCGGATGTCTGATAAAGGTCTGCCGTTTTTGTCGGTAATGACGTGGATGCAGCTTTTGTTGAAGGTGACCTGTCCTTCAATACCAAGATTCCTGCATAGGGCATGGAATTGGCCAACCCGGGGATGAAGCAGGGTGCTGACGACAGCTTCCTCAACACCGGCTGTGCCAATGACATGCACATGTGTTGGGATAAAGCCTTTTTCTTTTACGAGTGCATAGAGCGTTTCTGTGACGACCTGGGGATAGATGCCGACCGAACAGAGTAAAACGCGTTTACGGTATTCGTTGGGTGATTTGGTTTTTCCTGTGGTGTGGTTTTCCATAGCGCTCCCCAGACTGAATTTGACGATGATGCATTATGGCATGTTTGCCATGGTTATGTCTGCCTTAAGATTTTTGGTTGTCCAAGCAAAAGCAGGGGCGTTTTCACAATATTGTCATTTACCGTGTCCGAAGATTGTGTCGATATAATCTTCCCCAAGTTGTAGCTAGCAAGTTTTGTGTATTACATGACCCAAGCAGCATGTGGGGAGAATAACAGCTGCAGTTGGTGCACAGAGTCTCCTTTAAAAAATGTTTTCTGTGTGAACCAACAGACAATTCGGAAAGACGAAGGAAAGCAAAAAGGACTGGTTTCGCATTGAGCCAGTCTTTTTTGTTGGTAGCGTGTGTACCGTGACAATCGGGTTCCAATGCAGTACGCTGACATAACGTTTGAGGGAAACCAGTTTGGTGAAAGAAAAAGCATGTCCAGCCCCAGCAATATCCCACCTGGATTAGGGCGCCACACCTTGATTTTGAGTGTCCTCATGATCGGTGCATCATGGGTACTCTGTCGTGTTTTCAGGTGGGGTTTTTGGGCTGGTTTTGGCCTGTGGCTGTTATTGTCTGTCACTGCCCAGCTTTTGCAGGTCACCGTTGACCGGTTGTTTCAGCCTTCTGGCAAGGTCGGTTCCTCGGGTGGCGTCCTGACTTTTATCCGAGGGGTGTTTGGTGAATGGCTGGGTTGGTGGGGTTCTCTTTTCTCCACACACAGTAGCCTTGCTGGCCATTCTCCTGTCAAGCTGTACCCACCTGAACTCTTCAGTGACTTGGATCAGGATTTGGCAGTGCGGCTGTCTACCTTATCGCCCAGCCAACGGGTTGCAGGCAATCCTGACTATGAGCACATCCTGAACCAATACAAAAGCCGGGTTCAGCAGCGCAGGTTGGGTTACGACCAATTGAATGAGGACATTCGTGAACGTCGCAAGAGCCCCAAGTGTTTGGGATGGGATGACGAGTACGACATGATTTGGAAGTATGGTTCCAAAGAAGAAATGTTCCCAGCGAAAGTTTATGACAAGCCGGATTATCCAACAGGAGCTGAAGCGGCCCAGATTCTGCGGGCACAGGAAGATGTTGTAGCGGACTGGGATGAGGATGCCTACAACCAGGATTTCCTTTGGCACTATCTTAAGACCTGCCAACAGGCTCGAGCTGAAAGGGAACGGATGACTTGGCAGTGGCTTGAAGACAGCAGGCGACGGGGTTTCAGTGAGGCTTGGTATCAGGCACGGGTAAATGCCTTTATGGACTACAAACGCAAAACTGCTGAAGCCGATGCGGTTTTTAAGCAGGCTTTGGAAAGTGGTCAGGGTGACTTCAGCCCATCTGGTGCTTTGAAGCAGGAATATGATGCCAAAACGAGTGCGGCCGAGCTGACGCTCACCGAAGCATTTTTCAACGCCACTTCTTAAAAAGCAGCTGGGCATCTATCTTTGCTGGGGGGGATCTAATCTGAGCTGCTGTGGCAAACTTGCCGGAAGTAATTGTGAAGAAGGCGGTATTTTCGCTCATAGGGTAACGCAAGTGCTAGAATATTTTATTTATGGCACGTACTTTAAAAAAGTTGCCACGAATTGCGAAAAAGAAGCCTGCCAGAAAACAGTATGAAAGAAGAAGTCAAAAAAGCCCCAGAAGTTAAAGCAGCCGAAGAGAATACGAATGAAGCCAAAGTCGCTGAAGATAAGGCTGCTGAAGTTAAAGCCATCGAATATACCCCTGTCCAGAAACTTCCACCTGTTGAGCGTGATGATAAAAAACCACGCAATCTGGCAAAGGAACTGTATACCGTCCTTCTGAAAAAAATGGATTCGAAGGATAAGGAAACCACGATTTCCATTACTGATAAGAAGCTGGAGTCTGCTGACTTTGATGTTAAGCAGATAGACCGCTATGTCCGTTATATTTCTGAAGCGACCAATTTGTTGGTGAAAGTTGATGTTGAGGAAGAGAAGTCAGGTAAGACTTTCCACTTCCATTGCACCCCTAAGAAATTGCCACAGCCGACAATCAAACCGAATAAGGATGAGGATGATGCGCCCGGCAAGCAGAAGAATAAAGAGAAGGAATCTGGCGGTAAGCAGAAAAAGGGTGCTGATAAAGACAAAGCTTAATATGTACCGTAAAAACCTAAACGGCTGTTTCTTTGAAATTTTGAGACAGCCGTTTTATTATGCCTTTTAGGGCTGTTTGTGGATGATGCCTAAGCCCTGGCACAGAACACAATGAGACGATGAAGAAGCAATCGATTGTCCTAGGCGCACTCTTTGCATTGGCAGTACTGCTTACTGCCTGTTCACAGCCGCCGCAACATAAGAAGCATGGCTCTAAAGCCTATGGTAGTGCGACGGTCGCTACAGGCCTAGAACAGACAACCCGCCGCCGTAAAATCCCCGATTACTCCATCGTCAAACAGAATATCCCGAAGTTTTACCGCGAAGACATTGAGCGTGGGATGAAGGAGTCCTTCGAAGAATATGCCCCACTTGATAAATTAGGCCGTTGCGGTGTTGCTTATGCCAGGGTCGGCCCCGATACGATGCCAACAGAAAAGCGTGGTCCCATTGGGATGATTAAACCCACTGGCTGGCAGTATTCCAAGTATGACTTCATCGACGGCCGGTACCTGTATAACCGTTGTCATCTGATTGGCTTCCAGTTGGCTGGTGAAAATGCGAACCCACGCAATTTGATTACCTGTACACGCCACATGAATGCCATTGGGATGCTTCCTTTTGAAAACCAGGTGGCGGAGTATGTCAGACGTACCGGCAACCATGTACTCTACCGTGTGACGCCGGCTTTCATCGGCGATAACCTCGTTGCCAAAGGGGTTTTCATGGAAGCATGGAGCCTTGAAGACCACGGTACCCTGCATTTTTACGTCTACGTCCACAATATCCAGCCTGATGTCGTGATTGACTATTCAGATGGATCAAACCATTTAGAAGAAAATTGATCAACGTCCTGCAAAAAATTTAGGAATGCCTTACAATACTGCATAAGTTATGTAGTATGATTGTGTTTTAAAAGGAACACTTAAGATATGGACGTCAAGGATTTACCACAGGAAAAACGTACAAAATGTGAAGTATGGACTCGCGTAATGGGCTATCACCGTCCGATTTCTCAGTGGAACGACGGCAAACAGAGTGAAGCCAGAGAACGCAAATACTTTACCGAAGCTGCTTGCGCCGACAAGATCCAATAATAAACGACGAAGCACAAAAAAGTTACTTAGCTGTTGCCCGTTGAGGGTCATCTACATTACCCAGAGGCTTTACCCCCTCTGGGTTTTTCTTCGTCGGTTTCCCAGCGAAAACAGGATCATTCCACCAAGCAGTGCGACTGCCATTCCTCTGAAAATCCAATATTAAGCCATTGTGGGACACCGTTTGGGTGTCCCACGTTAAGCAGGAGAAAAGGGCGGCTTATCTGCAGAGGTATCGGACCAGCGCCCTGTCACCAGCATTGCTAGGCGTCTGCCAGTTCGGGTTGCTTGGCTGTGCTTCCTTCGCATAATTGCCGCTGGCGTTGTACCAGGAAACCGTTGAGACGGTTCTGATCTGGTTCGCATAACAGTCGGCTTCCTTACGGTAAATCAGTGACCAGCCATCAAGGTTACCGGCTTCAAGCGATGTCATTACTAAAGCGGAACTGCCGACTTTTGTCCGTTTGTCGACAAAAACGTGGTTGGTGGTAATCCCGTTGATGTTGCCGTAACTTGCCAGATAAGACCAATTGCCCCGCGATAGGGAATTGCCGCCAGATCTTTGTGCAACGGGAGGAGGAGCCTGTTTGACTTCTTCCTGTACACTCTGGAGAGCCTGTTGTCCGTTGGAGGTACTTTGGATGATCTTGCAGTCCTTGTTCATCGGCGTTTTAGCGTTGTCGCCATCCCCCGTACAGATGACGGTCAGCTTCTGGCCTTTCTGCAACATTGCAAGTTCTGTTAGGCTGTCTTTGTCAAACTGAAAACGCGGGACATTTTTGTAACTGCCGCTTGCCATCGTGATGTAGGGATTGCCGTTTTCATCATTACTGATGTCTGAGACAGTACCTGATACCAAAATGACTTTGCCTTTGAACTGCTGGTCTGCGGAGACAGAATTGTCGGAGTAGGCTTTGGCCATTTCAGCTGGGGTGGTGGAGACATCAGGCAGTTTTGCTTCAGTTGCCTGCTGTTGGGGTTGGGAAGCTGCTGCTTGGGGAGCAGGGCTTGCGCTAGGCGTTTCCTTTTTGCCGCATGCAGAAATGCCTGCGACCATTGATGCAGCTGTCAACAGTAACAGCCAATTCTTGAGTTTCATAGCGGTTCCTCTCCTGTTTAGTCGAGACAAGAATATTCTGCCACAATCGAAGGGGTGACTGGAATAGATGAGGCAGGAAGTTATCTGTGTTTGACAGGCCTTTTAACTAGGAAATGGCGCCTGTTGGATTTCACGTCCTGATAGAATGCCCTTGTTCTATTCTTGACTGCAATAGGGATAAGGCAATGGTGGTGTATACAGCCCACTATGATTCACCGTTAGGCGGTATGACGATGGCATCGAGGGGACAGGCCTTAACCGGCCTTTGGTTTGATGGGCAAAAATATTTTGGCCAGGGACTGGGAACCGACTGCCAGGAAAAAGCGCTCCCCATCTTTGACCAAACTACCCGGTGGCTTGATGTTTACTTTTCAGGCAGAGTTCCTGACTTTATGCCACCGCTTTCGCTTAATACTACCGCTTTCCGGAAAGCCGTCTGTCAAATTCTGCTGCGGATCCCTTATGGCAAGACCATGACTTATGGCGAAATTGCACGGCAAATGGCAACTCAAAAGGGCATTCCCAAGATGTCAGCCCAGGCCATTGGTGGTGCCATCGGACATAACCCTATTTCCCTTATCATTCCGTGCCACCGCGTTGTGGGCGTAAACGGTAGCTTAACAGGTTATGCGGCTGGCATTGACAGGAAGGCCAAACTGCTTACGTTGGAAGGGGGGGATAGGGTTCCTTTTCTTGTTCCGTGAAATGGTGTTTAAGTCAAATGGAATCAGCAGATTTGCCAGCATAAATGCTATAAATTTATCAAATTGTGTACTGTGTTTTCAACGGCTGCAGTTAGCTCCATCGGCAGGCCATTGCAAATTACAAGTGACATCTGCAATCCCTTAATGATGAGTTACTCACTCAAAAAATCGAATAACCAAATCTTATACCATGGTATAGCAAACAATATTTAACAAAATGATTAAGTAATATTGATATCCTGTTGAATATATTAAGTTATTTATGTAGTGAAATAACAGTCATCCTTGTTGTGGATGCTCGTTAAATATGATTCGGATTGCCTTCTCTTTTTATTCACAATCAGGAGTTAACCGTTCGGAGTTTAGTTGGTAAGGTGCCCAACGAGCGTAATCGAAAATGCCACCGCCTTTTCCTTCCTGTAGCGGTGGCATCCCCTTGCCGTGTGGCACCTATCTATCAGCTACTTCAGTCAGCCGGACGTGGATCCTCAATTGACAGTCGGTACTGGTACTTCAGTTGCGGCGTTGGTGAAGGTACTTCGGTAATTGCTCGTGGATCCAAGCGGACTTTATAGAGTGGTTTCAGCTTCTCTGCCGTGGAGTCCTCCGCCCATTCAAAAACGGCATAGGGAATCTTCCCTTGGTAGAAAACGTCGACCGTATAGATGCCCTTGAATTCCCCGAAGCGGGTGATCATGGCGCGCATTTTAGCGATGTCTTGCATTTTTCATCTCCTCTTATTCGTTAATGTCGCAAAGTCCAGACCAGCTGATGTAGACCTTTTCTCCACGGCAGATTGGCAGGGGCTTTTCGCCTTCTTTTAGCGGTGTGTTGATGTCCTGCTTTTCGTTGGCAAAAAGCACATAGGCGAAGTTGCCGGTTGCATTCTTGGCCTTGTAGTTGGCTTCGATTTCCTTGATGTTGGCTGGGATTTTGGCTTCATCCGGCCAGCGTACCGCCTGGACGACCACCCATTGCGAACCTTGTTCGCCACCCAGCCAGATGGATGGTTGCAGTTCGGGGTTGCTGTTAGCCGCCAAGACCTGTTCGCCCGATTGGATCAGGTGCATCTTGGCAGCCTGTACGGCAAAGTCATGCAACTCCCAGTCGGTGAGTTCAATCTTCTCATCGGTGACTAAATCAGGCGGGTTGATGGACGAACCATCGGTTGCTGAAACCAATCCCCACCCCTTGTTGGCTGGCATCCAGGTCCCAAAATTGAAGCGCATCGGCATCAGACATGCGTGGCCGTTGCAGGCGTTTGCAATTTTCAGCAGGTCTTCCATCGTGCCTGGGGACTCAATCAAGTCATCGGCGTCGGTGATGCGCACAAAAAAGAGCTGGTTGCCAAGCCGGAAAGAGAGGTGCTCCATTAACGGGAGATCCAATGTTGCCCGCATCCACGCGATGTCCATACCGTCAGCTTGCCGCTGGATCCAGTTACCCGCTGCCTGGTAGCAGTCGATGAATTCTTCAGTTGCTTGTATAGCCATGTTGTTCTCCTTTTCGGTGTATTCAGTGATTTTCTTTATGCAGTGCGCAGATGGCGCTTGAGCCAGTTGGGTTTCTTTGGAATCGGGAACGCGTCAATGCCCGGTTCAATGCCGTAAGCATGGTAATAGTCATGCTCATTGTCTGGTACGATGATGAAGTCACCCCATCCAGAGACATAGCCACGCCTGGCTTTTAAGACTTTGTTCCTGAACTGCGGTTTGTAGATGATCCAGTTTTTGGTGCGCTTGAGGATTGAAATCTTGTGCCGTTCCATGAAACCGCAACCGCCATGGAGTTCTTCGCCGCCGTAGACAATGTTTTCTTTGAATCGATAGATCATTTTGTGCTCCGTTTATTGTTCATTGGTTTGTTTGTCCCAATCATCTGCCCCTAAAGACAGCGCATTCGTGGAAAGCTTCCAGCGTAATCGGGGAGTCTGTGCTCCGGCACAACCGGCTGGTGAGCTTTAAGAGTTCCTTGATGTCGCGCCCGCTCGAATTCGGGAAGTCACGTACGAGTTTGTAGACCAGTTCATCTGAAAGTTCGACGCCGAATTGGTCAGAGAGCGAGTGCCACAGGCGGATAGCCGCATCGCGCGACGGGGTTTCATAGCGGATGACTGCAATGCAGCGGGACAGGATGGCATCGTCCACATCATCTTCGCGGTTCGTCGTCAAAAAGAGTAGCCCGCTGAAGTATTCAAGTGTGCGCAAAAATTCCGCCACAATCGCATTGTGTTCGAGGTTGTTGTCACGTTTGCGGATGTAAAGGTCGGCTTCATCCAATAGTAGGATGGAATCCCACCGGGAAGCACGTTTTAGGATGTCGGCCAAGGCTTTTTCTACTGTTTCAGCTGTTGTGCCTAGTTGTCCTGAATGCACCCGGTATAGGGGCTTGCCCACAACTTCAGAATAGACTTCAGCGGTTAACGTCTTGCCAAGGCCTGGCGCTCCCATACAGAGGATTGTCGTGCCGCCAGACTTGCCCTCAATGATGTCGTCCATCAGCACATCCATGTGCGACGTTAAGATGTCAATCAGCCGCCGGTGCTCCGCAGGCAGGATCAGTTTTTCCTGGATTTCAGGACGGTAGACGTATTCTTCCAGGTTCTGGACATGGACCCAGCAGTTCTCATGCAGGTCGAGGTGGAACATGTGCAGGTAGCAGTGGATTGGAATCAAGCCTTCAGTGCCAGGGATACACGGTTCATTGCTCGTTGAATGCGTTTCGATGCGCCGTTCAATTTCTTCTTCGTCGTTTACACACTTGAACATCCCACCGGGTGGCAGCCGGAAGAATTCGCTGGTGTTGAATACCGAGCGCTCATCGCGTTTAATCAGGAAAGCGCAGTTTGTTGCCTTGAACTGTTTGCCGTATTGGGACTGGTAGCGCCTAAAGAGCAGCAGTTGTTCATCATAGTCCGCCTTGAACGCTTCGCATTCTTTGTAAAAGCCTTTGCGTGCCATCAGCTCAGGGATGGAAAAACGGCCCATTTCCCGTTCATAGAAGATGACCGAACTCGTCATGCCGGTATGCCATTGGTTGGGCTGTGATTTACCAACCGGGGTGGCGGCTGCTTGGGTGTTCGCAAGAAGCTGGATGGCGACATAGAGAAGACCGCCGTGTTCATTGCTGCGGTTGTTGATGTATTCAATCCCGTTGATCAGCCATGGGAGCATCACGCCGTCGCGGTTACGGCGGTAGATCCAGCCGTCGATGGCGTTTTCTGAAAGGTAGGTTTTGAGGTCGCCAAAAAATGTCGCAAGGTCAGAGGTGGGATAGCGCGGTGCATCGATGCGGATCTGCTTGGCCGCGATGATCTGGAACTGCAGTGCGCGGTCTTTTGCGTCGGAGGCAATCTGCTCAAGGACAGCCAATTCCCCATCATCAAAGAGGTTTTCAGGTACTAAGATGCGGCCATTCGTGAATGTATAGACGGACAGCCGCTCAGCTAATGTTGAGCCCTTTTCAATACGCGCGAGCAAGGCGTTGACCATGGTCATGGAAAGGTCGAATTCCATTTTTTACTCCAAAAATCCGGTAAATAACAACGTAAAAGCAGGAATGCGCCCGGTTTTCTTTGGAGTTGCCTGGTTGGTTGGGTGGTTCGGTTGGTTTAGTTTGGGAAAGAAGAAGCCACACTCAGATACGCAGACAACCCCTTACGGGGGACACATTTCTGAGGGACGGTATAAATGAAAGAGGAGGGATACCGTCCAGTGGCTCCAATCGGCCGCATTTGGGGCCTTAGTCAGCATGGAGTCGAGGGAGTAAGTGAATCATAGCACAACAAAATTCTTGATGTAAATCAATTTTTTTGTCGTTTTGAAAAAAGTGGTTCTTTTTTAAGATGTTTGCAGTTGATCGGGGGGGCTAGGCGAGGTATGGAAGTATCCCTTGAATGCTTTGTAGAAATTACTGCTGTTACTCTATCCGAGCATGGAGGCTATTTCTTCAACCGGTAGGTCTGTTTCTGCCAAGAGGATTAAGGAGGCGGCCGAGTTGTATGCCGCTGGCCATGACCTGAAAGACCCGATGCTATCCCCGGTCTACAGGGATGTTACAGGTTTTCCGCCGACCCTTTTAACGTCTGGTACACGCGACCTTTTCTTGAGCAATACAGTTCGGATGTACCAGAAGTTGCGCAGGGCAGGAGCTGAATCGGACTTGCTTGTCTTTGAAGGTATGTCTCACGCGATGTACTACCTGATGTCGCCAAGCGCTCATTAAACTTCCTTTTATTTCAATAAGATGGGGCTTTTTTTTGATAAAAACTGAAGTAATAGGCGGTCTTGTGCCTTGCCTTTGTGAGCTTGAGTATTTAAAAGGTGGGGACTGTTGTGGTAGAGTCAGATCACGTAGAAAGAATGTTGTACTCAAGGAGCATCCCCAATGACCATAACTGTTAAAAAACTCGCTGAAGAAGACCTGGCAGGCGCCATTGCCATATGGAATGAGATTGTTGAGGATGGGGAGGCTTTCCCACAGGAAGAACTCTTGACATTGGATACTGGCAGGGCTTTTTTTGCAGAACAGTCTTTCACGGGGGTAGCCTATGACTCAGAAACAGGCGAGATGGTGGGTATGTACATCCTGCACCCGAACAATGTGGGGCGCTGTGGCCATATCTGTAACGCCAGCTATGCTGTTAAGGGTACGGTACGCGGAAAACGTGTAGGTGAGGCGTTGGTGCGCCATTGCCTGAAAATGGGTAAGAAACTGGGTTTTGGCGTACTCCAGTTCAATGCCGTTGTGGCGGCCAATGAACGCGCACTGCGGCTTTACAGGAAACTGGGTTTCACGCAGCTAGGCGTTATTCCGAAGGGGTTCCGTAGCAAGGATGGGCACTTTGAGGACATCATCCCGCATTACATTGCGCTCTGACTGACAAAAGTGTGTTTGTACAGTGCTCGGCCAGATTTCAAAACGACTGACAGACCTGAATGTCTTCCTATGAAGAAGCTTAATCTCGCTGTCCTTTCCCTCTTAATGGCAGTGCCTCTCGCCTATGCTGAGCCAGCAGGCCAGCTACCAGGAAGCAACCAAACAGTGACGGCATCACAAGAAGACCCAGCATCAGAGGCTGTCATTATGCAACGCATCCAAGCCATCTATACCGATGCAAGGCGCAATTACTCGAGTAACCCCAGTGCGCCGTATAAACAGGCCGTGGACTTGGACAGGCTTTATTGCTCTGCTGGCTGGAACAAGACGGTGCAGCAGGTATTAGATAAGGATGCCAGAGACAACGAAGAGTACGGTTTTTTCTACGATGCACCGGACTACTGGCCGATGGGACAGGATTGGGGTGATTTGACCCCACAAAACATTCAGGTGAGCCTCAAAGACAAGACGCACGCAGTAGTGGTTTTCGAGATGGATAAGACGCCAGACAGCGTCAAGCGTGTCCAATTGGACATGGTCTACGAAGAGGGTAACTGGTGCATCGACAACTTTATCGACCGCAATGCTGGCTTGGATTGGAAGCAAAGTATGCGTGAGTATCTTAAGTAACCTTATATGGGTTAATATTATAGCCTAATAATAGGTTTCTTTATGTGTCGCCTTACATACGGTTTGCTCCAGTCTGGTGACAGCTTTGAAGGGAACGCAACCTTTGATGAACTGACTGTCGAGTGATGAACTAGGATGCTGGTCAATGGTCGGCATCAGATGGGACAGGAGTCTCTGAATGCGGTAAAAGGGATTCTTGCCCTGTTTTTTGTTTCTAATACGTTACTTGATAAAAACTTTATAATACGATGATTTATAAAGTATTTCATGTTGTTAGATGCCTTTTTAGCGACAGCGTAAGGGCTGGGTCTGACCCTAAGGATTGTCTCAGTTGCTGTATATGCTACGTTACCACAAATCTTAACTTCCAAGGACAGGTAATCGGACTCAGGATAATATGCAAAGTAAAAGTGGAAAATATGTAAAGTAGAATGTGGCAAAAGTGTAAAGAATACTGTATATTTTTCTAGAATCTACTGTTTGCTATTCACCCCGAACCTGTTTAAACCATCACCGTCAGATCCGGGTCAACCCCGTTCCTGCCCTCAAATGCCACGTACCCACGCGGGTTGCAGATGACGCGTGTATGGCCAATTCGGTAGTCTTTTTGCGCATGCATATGCCCATGGCACCACAGTACGATGTTTGGCCGCTCAAGGATGAACGACGCCATATCCGATGCAAAGCAGGGGTTCAGCGGACTGTTACGGAAGCGCTCATCTACCGATTCAGCCGACGGCGCATGGTGGGTTATAACGACAATCTTTTTGTTAGGGAACTGCCTACAGATGCCGCTGATGTATTGGCGTGTTTCCAAGTGGAACTGCGCTGTGTCGATTGGGCTTAGTTTTCGCTTATCCCGGATGCGGTTTGCTACATAGTCATTCATGTTGGTTTCAGCCAGTAACATGTTGCGCTCGACAATCCGGGTAATGCCTAGCCAATTATCTGGAGATGCATCAAGGCCAATCGGGATGCCAAGCTTAAAGTCTGTCCAGAGGACGCCACCTACAAAGACCACGTCACCGATGACCTTGTGGCTGTTTTCCAAAAAGGTAAGGTTGGCGTCAACCGGACAGTGCTCCCTGAAAAGCCGCAACGTCTCATCAATTGAATATACCCCTGAGTACCCCATGTGGTTGCCGGCGACAAAGAGGCCTTGCTTGATATTTTTGTCCAACCAATTGAGTGTCAATCGTGCATTCCCACTGATGTCGCCACAGATGACGGTGAATACCTCATCCTCGTACGCAAAGGGATAGCTTCTGTTCACATCAATATGCAGGTCGCTGATGATACGGATTTTCATGGGCTATATGGGCTTAGGGGGTTCATGATGTCGGAGCGCTTTATCCTCTCAAAGAGCATGTTCGCACCTCGATATGCATTAAAAATCATCCCATTGCCTATTATCGCCGCAATAAGCTTATCTGCAACTCTAGCCAGATACGATAGGCGCTAGGCAATGTCGCCTTTGGACATCTTTTTGGCGGTAAAATAAAATATTGTGCAGTGACCCTCTAGACGTACATGCCCATAGCAAAATGGCTGAAATAGGCCTAAAGGAGCGAAGATATGAACCGCATCTATCGAGTCATCCGTAGCAGAACCTACAACCGTGACGTGGTTGTGTCGGAAATTACGAAAACCACCGGTAAAAGTAGTAGCGAAGTCCGGACTACGGTAAGGGGCAGTTCCATTTTCCGGTCAAGCCTTTTGGGACTGGCTGCGGCAGGGCTGATCGCATTTCCAATGACCGCGCTGGCTTCGGAAATCACCGGGCTCGATGGCAAGTCCTTAATCACTGCGTCTGACAAGGTGCATAACCTGTATGCCCAGCAGATCAATTCTTCGAAAGCCACGGGTGCTGTCGGTGTTAGCAAATATGGCAAATTCAATGTTACCCAAGGGGATATTGCCAACTTGCACTTCAACAAAAAAGATGGAACCGTCTATGCGGACAGTCTCGTCAACTTGGTTAACAGCAAGATCAATATTGCGGGTACCGTCAATGCGTTAAAAAACAACCGCCTCGGTGGACATCTGTATTTCTTAAGCCCTGAAGGGATGGCGGTCAGCAAGTCGGGTGTCATCAATGCCGGACAGTTCACTGCGATGGTTCCGACGACCAAGCTTTTCAAAGCGTTACGTGATGGGAGTGCCGATAGCTTCAACACGCACTTCTATGACTATGTGATGGAAAAAGGGAAGATTGATGACTTAAGTGATTGGTATTCGCAGGACAATAAACAGAATATCCAGATCGCGGGTGCCATCAATACCCGCAGCGGCATCAAGCTTCGGGCTTCTAAAATCGACATTACCCAGGGTGCGAAGCTTTTGAGTAATCGGGAGATTGACTTTACGAGCCTCGTCAACACCAAGGACAGCAAGGGTAACCCTGTTGATGCCGGCTTAAGCGGTGTTGGCATGACAGCCGTAAAGGATGATACGACCGGTGACATTGTGCTCAAGGCTGGTGTGGAAAGCTATGCCGATGATGTGTTGGTTCCTTCTACTGCGTGGGTCGGTAACAAAGTGACCACGCGGAAGGCGTTCATCAATGTGGACGGTGCGGTTGAGACAGATGGTAATGTTGAAATTGGGGCTGAGGCAAAGACGACCTTCAAAGAAGGCAGTGTCTTCAATGTGCTGGGTGAGACAGACCTGGTGGGGAAGATTCTGGGGGATATCGGTACCAGCGTGATGGCGGATTTTGCGGATAAGACCAATACAACGCACATTCAGGTTGGGAATACAGGAAGCATTACGAGTACTGGCAAGACAGCGATTTCGGCGGCCAACACAGTGGATGTTAAACTCAATGCAGCGACACCGGCCAAGAAGACAGGGAGTGGCATTTCTGATGCCTTGCCGGTTTTGGGTATCGGGGTCGTCAAGCAGGTCAACAATGCCTTGGTCGATGTCAATGGGGATATTGCATCAAAGGGTGACCTGACACTTAAGGCGTCTGCGGATACGACGGTCGAAATGAAGGTCAAGTCGGCCACAGAACTTTCAGATGACCCAGGCGCACCCGAGGCCAACCTGATCTATATTTCGTTAGGCGTCATTGCCAGTGATACCAATGCCGCTGTCAACCTTCATGCTGGTGACAAGAAGATAACAGCCGGTGGTGCGGTTGATATCAGTGCCAATGTTTCTGAAGACCTGTCGATGGAGGTGGAATCTTCTGCCCCAGACAAGACATTTGCGTCAACTGCAATTGGGGTTATTGACAGTGATTCGGATGCTTCCGTCATCATTGACCGGTCTATTGAAGCCAAGGGCAAAGATAACCGGAAGAAGAATGGTGACAATGAACTGCCGCCATGGGTCAATATTTTTGCCGGCAATACATCTGACAATGCTACAGCAGGTTCCATAACTGTTTCCAATACCTTGGGGGGTATCAGTTATGAGGCGCCATTCAAACCCAAGTGGCAGGAAGATCCCGGTATCACCGATGTGTGGCTGGATCCATTGATTGGCTTTGTTCATGGCAAAGCGGATACGCTGCTTCAAAAGATCAAGACCAAATTGGGGCGTGGTGCGGGTTCGGCAGCAGGGGGGGCTGGCGGGGATGTCGCGTCCAATTTCCTGTCAAACTTAGGGACTTATCTGAAGCCAGGAGTCAGCCTTGCGGTTGATCTGCAGGACAATACCGCCCAGATTAAAGTCGGTGACGGAGTCGTCATCGATGCGGGCAAGGCCAATGATATCAGCCTGAATACCCGGATTGATATGGGCGAGCTTAATGTCGTAGCAGAAGGCGTTGGCAACAACCAGGAGGATGATCAGCAGACGAAAGTCATGGTTGCAGTCGGTGTTGAAGGCAGCAACGTCGAGAATACAGCGTTGGTCAGCCTGGGCAAGAATGCGGAACTCATTGGGAAGAAGGTCTCCGTGACTGCCGATGCCAACATGTCCTACAACCCTGTCATTCATGCTGGTCTGCAGGTCGCAGAGACCTTTAATGAATTCATTGAGGAGGCTGAGAAGACAGGGAGGGATATCTCCAGCATCAAAGCAATCGGTAAAAAGCTTGATGAACTCAAACAGGTTGAGGATCCTACCCAATTACCCGCTAAGCTGACGGAAGTCCAAGTGATAGGGTCTCGTCGGATAGATGCCTTTTTAGATTCGATCAAGGATCTCAGTGAAGCTTACGAGAAACTTAAGCAGTTGGGGAGAGATGTCCTGGCGCTTATAGACCCTGCCACCTATACCAATTATTACGCCCGGGCTGAAGTTGCCAATACCAAAAAGGGCGGTGATAGTACCAAGCTCGATGTGGCTGGCGCAGCGAATATCGATATCCTGCATAACCAGGCGGTCGTCTCTCTGGCAGAAAACGCGTCGGTGGTGGCTGCAGGTGACGCCAAAGTCCATGCAGGGACCCAGACACAGACCGTTGCGATTACGGGCTCGGGTGGTAAGTACCTGCAGTCAAATGAATCCGGCAAAAGCGGTGTTGGGTTGAGCCTTGCCGTCCAGGATATTACGGGAGACGGCTTGGTCCTGATGGGCAAAAAGGCCGCCATTACCAGCGCTAAGGATGTGACGGTTGAATCAGACAATGTGATGAAGCAGTATGGCATTGTCTATGGTGCCGGTGAAGCTGGGACAGTGGGTATCACTGGCATGGTCAATGTCATGACAGGTGACAGCAACAGCCTGATTTCAATGGATGATGAAGCCCAATTGTCTGGGGCTGGAAACATCAACATCAATGCCAAAAATGACAGCAATGTTGTAGCAGTTGCAGGTGGGGCGACATTGGGTAATGACAGCTCTTATGCCTCGGTCGGTTTTGGACTTAACGTCACTCATTTTGATGCGAATACAGAAGCAGTCATTGCGGATAATGCCAAAGACGGCAAGTCTGGCAGTGACTGGCTGACGGCTGCAGAAAAGGAACAGGCTCAGTCACAGGCTAAGGATTACCGCGATGGGTATCAAGATCAGGTTACCCAAGAGGTCGAACAGGATATCAAAGATCAGGTCATTGAACCCAAAGACCGGGAATCAGAAATCACCCGGCGGTTGCAGGTGATTTATGACACCAAGTTGGCTGAATTGGAGGCTGATCTGCTTTCGAACAAGGCAGCATCTGACAAGGAGTTGGATGTTAACGTCAGAAAGGCCAATGCCGTCAACCTGGCACGCAAAGTGGCCAAGTCGGTTGCTGTCCATACCTATGATGGCAAGGAAAATCCTGCTAAGGCAACTACCGTGGATTTAACCGGGTCGTTGGGCAGCGCAACAAAAGAAGGCGAGGCGGGATCAATCCAGGCCAATAATTTCAGCCTTAATGCAACCACTTCAGGAACTGTCAACAGTATTGCAATTGAGGGGACATATAGCAGTAGCGAACATGAATGGTATGACAAGTACAACAAGGCCTTGAAGCGTTCGAGGGCTTCTTCATTCATGTCGGACTTTTTACCTGGCGTCATCAATGCCCCATTTGGTGTCCTGAGCAAGAAAATGGGGGGGCACTTCAAGAAGAATAAATTGAATCCCGGTGATGCGGCGGGCGCAGCGGGTGGTGCTGCAGGTGGTGCTGGGGCTGGCCAGCCTATACAGGCGAATAATGTGAATATCCATGTTGCAGCAGCAGGGAGTCTTGCTGTCAATGTCAGCGAAGGTCAGACAGTGGCGTTGATGGACAACACCGTCATCAAGGCGCCTGAAAACGCCGCTTTGAAAGCGGTCAATGTCAAAGCAGACGATTCGCTGTTTAGTGGTGCATGGGCCGGAGGGGCTGCCATCAATGCCCATACAGGGGGAGCCGCCGGTGGTTCTAAGGAAGTCAGCGCCGGAATGGCGTTGGCGCTCAATTTGGATGACCGGGATGTGTCTGCCATCATCAGCAATACAGCGGTTGACAAGGCATCATCGATTACCAATGAAGCATCAAAATCAGGGGCCGATGTGGGGTTGGGGATTGGCTTGGCGGTTTCCAAAGGACAGGGCGGTGGCAAAGAGGCGAGCCTCTCTGCTTCTGTATCCTACAACGGTGTGGACACGGACATCCATGCGTTGATGGTCAATGATACGGTCACCGGCAATCAGACGGCACTGACCAACCGGGCTTTCAACCAGGACATCCAAGTGGCTGGCGGTGTTGATTTTTCGTGGACTTCCAGCGGTGACGATGGCGTTGCTTTTGGGGGAACGGCAGCAGCTTCCAAGATTAAGGACACACTGCAAAGCGGCATCTATGGGGGCACATATACCCAGATGGGCGATATGACGGTTGACCTGGCGAAAGCATCGCTTCAGGTCAATGCTGCCATTGCGGGTGCAGTGAGCACAGAAGATACCGGTAAAGATGCGGCGTTTGCAATTGCTTTTGGTCAAGTGGACAACGATTCTGAGGCGTTCGTCAAAAAGGCCACTATCACCAGCGGTAAAACAGTGGCTGTTGAGGCTAATGATACGGCCAATAAGAGCAGCTACCAGGATTACCTGAAAAAACGGGGCGCTGATCCAGAAGGGACGAGTTATCTGGGAGAAAAGGGTAAAGACCTGATTGATGACACCAAAGGAGGCAGCAAGGTCGTCAATGTGGCCATCGGTTTTGACAAGTCGGGCAAGGGCGGTGCCAGTGTTGCCGGCTCAATCAATGATCTGACCGAGAAAATGAAGGCAACGGTGGCTGATTCGGCTATCACCGCCCAGACCGTCCAAGGACAGGCAGACAGCAAGACCACGATTGTCGATGTGGCAGCGGGTGTTGCGGTTGCGGGCGACAAGTTCAACGGTGCCGGGTCTTTTTCCTGGAATGACCTGACGGCCGAGAATACGGCGTTGTTGGGCAATAATACCTTCCATGCGGGCCAGGTGAATGCGGTTGCCAACAATGATGCTACCATCGTTGGCGTTGCCGGGGAGCTCGGGTTGGGTAAAGGCACGGCAGTAGGGCTGGCTTTTGCCTATAACAGTCTGGACAGTACGACGCAGGCGCTGATGCAGGGGGGCACTGTCCAGGCTATGGATGGCAGTGGCACATCAGTTGTCAATATCGATGCCCAAAATGGTTCAGACATTACAGCAGTTTCCTTCGGGGCGCAGATTTCTACCGAAAAGTCGGCCTGGAACGGTACCTTGGCCATCAATATGGGTAATAACGATACCGAAGCGGCCATTGAACAGTATAAGGTTAAGGATCCCAAAACAGGAAAAGAGACGGCGTATGGCGCAGTCCTTTCGGATGTCAGCGCTATCAAGGTCAATGCTGAAGATAAGTCCACACGCAGGACGGGAGCGGGAGAGCTGACGTTCAGTAAAGGGTCTGCCGCAGTTGGTGTTGCCATTGGTTACAGTGAAATTGGGGGAACCAGCGCAGCTTCTGACGAGCCAGAAGAAATCCTACGTTCAGAAATCAAAGGCGCCACCATTACGACGAAGAAAGCCGGTTCCAGCAATCCGGCGGTCCAGGTCAGCGAGTCGGATAAATTCTCCCTGCAGACAGCGGGTGTTGGCTTGGGTATTGGCGCAGGCGGTGACAATAAATTGAATGGCCAGGGTGCAGCTGCCGCCGGGGTGATTGCCAAGCAGAGTACAGCTGCCATTATCGATTCGACGGTTGATGTGGACAGCGCGGGCAAGCCAACGGGGTCGCATTTGGCCGATGTGTCTGTGACGTCAACGGCTGACAATTATATTGGTTCTGGCGGTGTTGCCGTGGCCGGTTCATTCGGTAAGACCGTGGTTACAGCTGGCGTTGGCCTTGCCATCAACAAGATTGGCAACCATCAGGCGGCACAGGTATCTGGTTCGACGTTCAATGTCGGCAATCTGCTTGTGCAGTCAAATGCTGTTTCACAGGATGTCGGTGTGGCAGCGGGTTTTGCCGGCAGTGCGGGTGACGTGGCTGCAGCTGGATCGTTCAGCTACAATTACATCAACAGTTCCACGACAGCAGATGTCAAAAATTCCACCATCACCAGTGAAGGCAACATCGGTGTTGTCGCGGCAAGTGATGAATTGATTGACAACTATGCCGGCGCCATTGAAGGTGCCAAGTCGGCTGCCATCGGTGCTTCGGTGGCCATCAATAAGATTGCTGGCGATACCACTGCGGCCGTATCGGGCAGTACGTTGACAGCCAAAGGTAATACCAGTAGTACTGTCACGTTAAACAGCCAAATCGATGATGATGCCATCATTGCCCAGCAGGCCAGCAAGGAAACATTTGATGCCAGCCGGCTGAAGAAGGCCCGTAAAGAAACAGAAAAGACGGGTGTGGTTGTTGACAGTTCGGCAACCCATGCGATTGCGTCTGATCTGATATCCGGAGGGGGCGCTGGGAAAGTCGCTGTTGAGCTGACTTTCAATGAAAATTTCATTACGGGTAATACCCAGGCACTGGTGACGGAAACCGGTATCAACAGCCAGTCTGTCAAGAGCGTCGGTGATGATTCACGCGTACCTGATGTCGGTGGCAGGCAGGATGTCCGGGTTGCAGCATCTGACTACACGAATATCGGTACTTTTGAAGTAGGTCTGGCCGGTTCTGAAAATGTCAGTGTCGGGGCGACCCAGAATGCGAATGTGGCCAGACGGACGGTGACGGCCAAACTGGCAGGCAAGGATGCAGCCCATAAGGCGTTGGTCAATGCCCATGACTTGGACGTCCTTGCCCTCTCCAAACAGGGGCTTTCCAACCTTGGTGTTGCAGGAGCAGGCGCTGGAACAGGTGTCAGTGCCGCTGCCAATATCTTGACGGATACCATCGATCCGACGACGCAGGCATCCGTCCAGTATGCGGATATCGGTATTTCAGATAAGGCATCAGTCAAGGCAGACAACCTCTCACGCGCTTATATTGGGACGTACGATGTCGCGTTTACGGTGAAAGGAGCCGCATTGGGTACTGGTATCGGGTCGATTTCAGTGACACCGACCGTGCTGTCTGATGTGACCCAGTCCACGGTTTCAGACCATCAGACATCAGCAGGGAATACCCAAGTAGAAGTTGGCTCGTCCAATACGGTTGATACCGGAAGCTATTTTGCGGCAGCCAGTGTGGCAGGGTTAGGGGGAACCGGTTCAGGGACCTTTACGAACAATGATTTTGACGCGGAAGTGGGTACTACGGTAGATCATGCCACCTTACATGCAGATACCATTGATGTCAGCGCAAAAGAAGACCTTTATGCTGAAAACTATGGGGCGGATATTTCGGGATCTGCGTTCTTCTCCCTAGGCGTCAACAGCACCAACAATACTGTCCATGATCAGGTCTACGCCAAGGTGACGGACAGTCAATTGAACGCCACCAAGCAGCTGACGGTTGAGACAGAAGGCCGGCGTGATCTGCGGCAGATGGTTGTGAATATTGCTGGTGCGATTGGGGCCATTGGTGTCAATTATCAGAATACGACAGTCAACCAGGTGATTTCTGATGAGAAGGTGAAGGCCAAAATCAAGGAAGCCAACGGGCAGGATACCGATATGACCAGCTATTTTGCCGGGATGGATAAGGCGGGTCAGGCTTCGGTCAGGGAGGAAACAGCGCTTCACATGGGGGTCGGTGAGGAGGCAACGGATCTGACAGGGGTGCATACCCTTGTTTCGGCCTCAACACTCAAAGCCGATGAAAAAACGGGGTCGATGGCCATCAGTGCCACTGAGAGGAACCGCATCAATTCGCAGGCTGGTTCTGGCGGTGTGGGGGCCGGCTTGGCGGTTATCACGACGGTATCAAATGCAGAGGTCCACTATGATACGGATGTCGTGCTGGACAACGTGAGTGCTACAGGCAAGGATGTCAAGGTCACCTCATTGATTGGTGACAACAAAAAGCATGTCGATGGCTATGAAGAAGCCATCAAACAGGGCAAGACCGAAGAAGAAGTCAAGGACAGCCAACCCGGGCTTTTTGCCCTGACCGGCGTGGGTAATGTCGGTGTCGCCGGAGGAACCCCGGCAATCGCCAATGCCAACATGCTCGGCACTTCCGGTGTGACACTGAAAGATACGGATGTGACGGGAACCACTGTTGAGTTGATGGCAGGTGATGTGGCATCCAAAGAAGCCAATGCCATAGCAGCCACAGTCGGCATTGCGGCTGTTCAGGTGGTGCATGCGTCTGTCGATGACCAAAGTGCCACGACGGTTGACCTCGATTATACCCAGGACAGGACCATCAAAGCGGCTGAGCGGCTGACGGTTGATGCCCAGAAACGTGATGACGTGAAGGCAAAGGCTTATGGTGTGGGTATTTCCGGTGTTGGACTCGATGGTACCTGGGCGTTTGCAGAGGACCACAGTACCGCTGGGGTTTCGGTTTCTGGTAACCATCTGACGGTTGATGCCCCGTTGGCGACCTTTACGGCAAACAATGCCCCAAGCCTGACCTATTCGGTGGACAACCATGGTGGGACGATAGTCGGCGGATTTTTATCAAAAGGCTGGGTGGATGCTGAGTCAAGTGCTGTCGTTGATGTGGCCGCTGGCAACCGTTTCGATGTGGACGACCTGACCTTCAGGTCTTTGATTGGGGAAAAGGACCGGGCGCTGGCTTCGGGTGAACTCTGGAGTGTCAATGTCGCAGCAGGTACTAATGTTACGCCGGATATCGCTGACACAATAACCGGAACCCGTGCCGAGGTCAGTGTGGGCGAAGAAAATTACAAACTGGATGATGCCGGGGAAGCTAAGACCAAACTGACGGTTTCAGCCAGCAATGAGGTTGCCCATCAGAACTGGGCCAAGATGATGGATATCTCAGCCTTGGATTTCGCGCATTTCGGGGCGAATGGCGCCCTGCAGGCTGAAGCGACTGCCAAGGATTCGGTATCAGCTGCTGTTGCAGGTGGTTCTGTTGCCTCAGTTGACCTTTCCGCGCATGGCAATGTGTCGGTCGACAATTACGCGAGCGGTAATGGGGGGGCTGTCATCGGCATCAGTCAGGCTTCAAAGGCCGTCAATACATTTGGGACGGATGCCACGGCAACGTTGAGTGGCACGTGGCAGGCTGGTTCGGTCAATGCCGGGGCCGTGCAGAGCGACAGTCTGGCGTCTGAAGCCTATTCGGGCCATGGGGGCGGCGTGGATGTTACCTGGGTCCAGGCTGAAAACACGATGGAGGGTAAAGCGCAGCTGAATGTCTCAGATGATGCGAAGATCGTTGCAGATACCGTTGATATGTCTGCCCAGAACCAGTTGGCGACGAATCAGGGTGGCAAGTATGAAAACCGTGTCCATGGTGTTGTGGGGGGCGTCGCAGCTGGTACCGTCCAGACTTCGGATGATACCGTTACGAAGACGGCTGCCATCGATATCGGTAAGAATGCGTCTATCCTGACGTCTGGCCAGCAGCGTTATGCTGCATCGACGAAGTCCCAGATGGACAACAGCGTGATGGCGTTTGCTGCGGGTGGTTTTGAAGGGGGCACTGCCAGGGCCTATACCACCCATACGTATAACAACCAGGTCACGCTTGAAGAAGGGGCGCTCCTGAAGAATACCGGTACCTATGCTGACGGGGGGATTACGCTCAGTGCGTCTGAAAACCTGTCTGAACGCGTGGATGCGGATGTCTATATTGCCGGTGTGGTTGGGGTTGCGCCAAATTCCAAGGCGCAGAACTATACGACGCGCAATGACACGGTTACAGTCAAAGGGACGATTGACAGTACACGTGACATCAACCTGTATGCGGGGGCAGGACTGGACGGATCCCAAGCCTACCTGCGCCATGAAACCGTCTCTGAAGCCTATAACGAGAGCGTGGTTCCTATCGCCTGGCCGACCGATCCTGATGCCAAGATTACGGGCAACAACCAGGTGAATGTGATGGGCACGGGGACTGCCAAGGCCATCCGTAACATCAACGTGGTGGCCGACAGTGGTATCGAAGACGGGTATATTGAATCCAGGAGTGCCTGCCTGTATACCAAAACAAAAAGTGACAAGAAAATGCTGACCGTCAAAGATGGTCAGGCGAATTACACCCGCAACACCGACAATGCAGTCCAGGTGGCAGATAAGGCGTTGGTTCAGGCAGGGGTCAAGAGCAAGCTCTTCGTGACGGTTGATGGGGAGAAGGTTCCTGAAGGGACGATTAAAGAAGGGGAAGGGCAAGGTACCGCAGGCAGTTACACGATCAGTATCGTCGATGGTGAGAACCAGCATGTCACCGACCTGGAGGGCGAAGTCAAGTCCGGTGCTGTGGATTATGCGAATGTTTTGGCTGACCAGTGGAACAACCTGAACAAGCTGTTGGAAGCGTATGAGGGCAAGGATTTAACCAAAGACCAGTTGACGGCTTATTCGGGTTACCTGTTGGAAAAACAGGCCCTCGAAGACCAGATGGACCGCCTGCACCTCCTGAAGACCGAAATCGATGAAAAGGGTCGGGAACAGAAAGTTCCGGTCTTGGAAGGGTATCAGGTGGTTTATGTTGAGATGCCGCCTGAATTGGCCGCCAGTGGTGGCAATGTTACCGTCCATGCGGACAACTTCTATGGTAAAGGGGCGGTCAAGGCGGATGGCTATCCATCGGTTACCGTCAAGAATACGTCCAATGCCTACCTAAAACTGAACCAGATGACCATCGGCGATGAGGGGGGTGGTATTGTGTTCAACGATACCCTGTTGTCCGATGGCAAGGAAGGCATTGAAAAGGTCAACAAGCTTAATAAGGACTCGAAGTATAAGGATAAGGCTGATTTCAGCCAGTTTGTCACGGGCAAGGCGGGAGACAGTGGCATTACGGTTGCCAATGAAAATGTCCACCGTACGGATATCCCGGTTGTCAGCAAGGATGACAAGGGCAATCCTGTTGAAGGAACCTATACGGCGTTATCCAATGTGGAAGTGGCCGGTGTCATCCAAGGGAATAAGAGTAAGGTTGCGATCGATAACAAGTCAGGCAGCATCATCATTGATTCCGGTACCGCCGAAAAACCGGTCAGCATCAATGGCAAGGAAATTGTCCTGACAGCAAAAGACGACATTACCCAGGGCTTTACCGATGGGATGGTCAATATCGGTTATACGCCTGAGGCGGTCTTGGCCGACTTGGAAGGGGAGGTCAAAAGGGGGACAATGACCTATATGGGGGATCATACATCCGACCTGCATGAAGGGCGTTCCCGATCAGAAGGCGAGGTCAAGCCCATACTTGATCAGGCTGAATCAGGTGGCCGTATTGCCGGCGGTAGTGTTTACCTGGCCGCCACGTCCATCAACATCAATGGCTTGATCCAAAGCGGTTTTGGTAACTACGCGGCCACTGTGACTGAAGATGCCCTGCAAAGTGCCATCAAGGCCAGTGAAAGCCATACGGGTGGTGTGATGGTCAACGGCCGCCAGATGTACAAGGTCAATGATGGTGGCATGAAAAAAGGTGATGATGGTCTCTATACCTATGAAGTCCAAGTCTATTACGACCCGACCTCAGGAGGCCTTGTTGCTGAAGACATTGATACGAAAGGCGGTAAAGTCTATCTCTCAGGCCGTATTTTAAGTACGGGTAAGGGTAAGGTTTATGCTGCTGATGGTGGGGCAGCCATTGCCATTGAGAACCAATCATCGGCTCCATTGACCTTGGGTAAGGTCTTGAACAACCAGATCAATGGGGTTATCGAGGTCACCGATACCCAGAAGAACACGCGGGTGACCTATACCCGCTCTGGTACGACAACGGTGACCGACTATGAGAAGTGGCTGAAAGCCTCAACCGATGCTGAAAAAGCCCAATATGTCATAACAGGTGATCCTTCCAGTGTCTATCAGCCGCAGGAAAACCTCCGCTACAACTGGAGCGATGGTACGGAGACCACTACCAAGATTACCTATCAAACGGATACCACCAAGTTCTTGGGGCTTATCAAGACAGACGACGATATCAGCCAATATGAGACGTCAGAATACCAACATGGCGATCCGGTAACGACGCAGGGCGATCCGCTGCCCGATGGCGGGTACCTCACCGAGGGTAAAGCGGATGATCCTGCCTATTCCCTGGTTGCAGACAACCGGGTGGATGATAAACAGCGCTCCAGCGTCGATTCGTGGACCGAATGGCATTTCCTGAACAAGCATTACTACAGCAAGTGGACGGTAACGACCGGCGCGACCCAGACATATGCCAATGGCCTGAAAGCGGACTATCCGATTACAGTGGGCTTTTTAGGTCAGGAAAACGGTTCCATTGCCATTTCCAGTACGAAGGATGTGACTTTGGGCAACAATGTCCGCAACAATGTCTCCGGTGCGACATTGGATGTCCATGTGACCGATGGCAGGATTGCCCAACAGGCCGGGACGACCTTCTTTGTCAACCAGGCCAACCTGACCGCAAAAGGGGCTGTTGAAAACATCAGTATTGATGCCTTGGATGAGAAGCAGCCGGTCAAGCTCAATATGGTCAGCCAGGCAGGAGATCTGTCAGCCAATGTGACCGGTGCCGTCGAATTAGCCAACTTTGCTGCCGGTGTGGGGGATACCTTGGCAGTGGACACTTATGGTAGCCAGAATGCCGCCTTGACGGCAACGGGGGATATTGCGCAGGCGTCTGCAGATGATGCCTATGGCGTCAAAGGGGCGAAGATTGACTTGGCCAGTAGCCAGGGTTCTGTCGGAAAGGACGATGCACCTCTGAAAGTGCAGGTTGCCCAGCATGCTGAAGGCGACAATCCGTTGTCAGCCAGCATCAATGTGAAGGCGGGCAATGACATCAGCTTGCTCCAAGGAACGGGTGATATGCGTGTGGGTACCATTACAGCTACGACGGGTGATGTGGCGTTGACTGCTTCGGCAGGGACATTCATCGATGCGACGCCTTACCAGGGAACTGTCAATAATGTGGATACCGATACCCTCATCCAGCGGTGGATTGACAATGGCTTGATTGCAGGTGAAGGCGACTATACCCGTAAACTGGCCCAGAATGTCGATACCTACAAGGCGGACATCGAACAGTCTTTTGCGGACTATCTGGTGTTGAAGGCTTGGTACGAGGCCAATCCAAAAGCGCCTGATGATCCGAAGTCAGTTGCTTATCAGGAATACCAGACGAGGAAAGAACGCTTGGACAGCCAGTCTCAGAAATTCGGGAAATACAAGGATGCCGAAGCCTATCTGGCTTCCGACAGTACCTATCTGGCACTGGTCGACAAACGCGACCATCCGACCTATAACTGGACAAAAGAACAGATGCTCTATGCAGTGAGGGACAGCATCGTCAACAAGGATACCGGTTCCACAGACCCGGAAAAGAAAAATGCCAATATCTCGGGCAGGAACATTACCTTGAAAGGTATGGGTGTCGGTATCGACAAGGATACCCAGGAAGTCATTACCGTCGAGATGCTCGACAATGGCTACACAGACCCTACAACTGGCAAGACGTATGTGGATTACCTGAAGATGCTGGCCAATGCCGATGCGGCTGATGTCAATGTGGAATATGAAAAGGATGCGCAGGGCAACCCGGTCAAGCAGCAGATACCGGTCTACAAGCTGGATGACAAAGGTAAGGTTGTGCTGGACAAAGACGGTAATCCGGTCATTGACCACTACAAAGACGGTGATCCTGTCATTGCTAAGTTCATCATCGGAGGCAAGTCGGCATTGGGCATCTATGCAACAGGTACCGTTGCTGCCGAATCGACCGGACCGGATGCGTCCCATGAAGGGGATGTCTATCTTGCCAGCCGTAATAAGACCAAGACAGAACAGGCCATTGCCCTGAACCTCAATCAGGTGAGTGTCAAAGACCAGGCGGGTGATGTGCGTCTGTATGGCAAGGCAGGCGTCTACAATGCGCTGGAAGATGCCGATGACGAAAGCGGGGCCAACTGGAATACCGCCAATGTGGTTGCCCGTAACCTGATCGTCGAAGGGGGAACTGGTTCCATTGGCCTGATGGATGACAAGGCGAAAGTCAAAAATCTGACGGTTGACCTGGCTGGCAACCTGACTGCCCGGGCAGACGGCAGCATCTACATCAGGAACGTGAATGATGACCTGTTGAAACTGGATGCCATCCGGTCTGCGGACACGGTTGCGCTAGCGTCCGATAAGGGGATTGTCATGGGGGATGCCAATGCGGACATCGCCTACATCAATGCCAAGAAAGGCCTGTCACTGACAGTCAATCCCGATACAGGCATCCTAGGAACGGATGAAAAGCCATTGCGGCTGTTGAATACTGGCGTTGTCATCGAGATTGCGGCAGCGTCTGCCAACCTCCATGGCGTGACAGGCGGCGACAGTGACACGATGAGACTGGGTGTCATCCAGACGAAAGATACGTTCACCGCATCCAGTGAGGACGGCTTGGATCTCCTGGGGTCTTATGAAAAGACCGTTGTCAAGACGGATGAAGACGGAAAACCTGTTACTGATGAAAAAGGCCTGCCTGTTACGGATACCATCAAAGTCAAAGGCTCCCTCACATCAGGCGGTGATGTGGCGCTTCATGCAGCGGATAACCTGAAACTTGCTGCCGCATCCCGCGTTGGCGCTGTTAATGACAAGGGATATGTCACGGATGGCAGGACACTGCTTCTGTCGTCTGAATCCGGGGCGGTCAGCCAGACAGGCAGCGGCGCAGTTACAGCCGGTGCGTTGAAGACCCTGTCTGCCCAGTCGGTCAGTTTTGCGAATGAGGGCAACCATTTCGCCAGTTACACGGCAAGCGGTGTCATACCCGAAGGGGCGTCAGATCCTGTCGACATCAATGGTAGTGTCACGGTGAAGACTCATGGCGGTGAAGCACTTTATGTTGCCTTTGATTCTCCCGTCAATGGTGATATCGCCATCACCAATCTGGATCAAAATGGCAGCCTGGTTCTTGAGACTGGCGTGACCGCCCGGAAATCCGATACGGCGCAGGGTATGGTTTCCCTGACAGCTGATGGTGATCTGTCGACAATGCCGGGCAAGTCCATCCATTCCGAGGATGATGTCAATCTCACGTCGGTTTCTGGCAGTGTGGTATTGGATGGTGATGTCCAGACGGGCAAGGATCTTGACATCGTAGCAGGCAAAGACATTGTCATTGCCGGTCAGCAGGAAATGGTCGGGAACCTCAACATGACGGCTAAAGGCGCTGTCAAGGAAAAAACGGGGGCTTCTGTGGTGGCAGCGGCAGTCAATGCGTCAGTCGGCCAAGGCATCGACATCCAGCAGAGCGGTAACCATTTTGAAGCCATCACCGTGCAGGGGCTTGTTCAGCCCGACCAGAGCATTGCAGCCATTGAAGGCGATGTGCTGGTCAAGGCGAACGGTTCATTGGAAGGTACGCCTGATTTGAAGGTTGCGGTTGTTCCAACCGTCAAGGGTAATGTATCCGTTACCAATCTCTCAGAAGACGGGCACCTTATCCTGGCGTCTGCGGTTACTGCACAGAAGACCGATGTGGCGCAAGGTGACATCATGCTTGAATCGGATGCCGATCTGACAACTTCATTCAGTAAACCGCTGACTGCTGATGGGGACATCAGGCTGGTTTCCCGGAGCGGATCGGTCAATTTTGAAGGTGGGGTCAATGCAGGCCATGATCTGGCCGCTGAAGCGGCAGATGATTTAAAGATCGATTCGGCGCTGGTCATTCCGCAGGCGTTCAATGCAAAAGCGGGCGGTAAGGTCTATGAAACCAGTAAAGGTTCCATTACTGCCGAATCGGTGACAACAATGACGGGCAGTACTGTTGATATTCAGAATAAGGATAATCGCTTCTCTAGCTTCACAGCCAAGGGCATGGGGGACAGCGTCATTGATGGCGATATCCTGATGGCAGCGCAGGCTGCCATACTGGATGCCAGGATCGACGCAAAGGTCAATGGTAATGTCAGCCTGAGCAATCTCCGTCAGGGAGGGAAGCTCGATCTGCATGGCGAAACTACCGTGAACGGCTCAGAAGAAAGGGGTAAGGAAGGCAGTGTCGCCCTGTCTGCGGAAGGGGACATCAGTACCGACAACAGTGTCACGGCGGCATCTGATATCCGGTTTGAGTCGACCCAAGGCAATATTACGGTCGGCGCGGATACGGGCGATGTGACCCAATCCAACCTTGGCAGTATTGTTGCCAAGACAGGTTCAGGGGATATCCTGATCAACGGGAGGGTGTTTGCTGCCAATAGCGGTAATGTTGAAACACTGGTTTCAGGGGATGGCAACATCGTGTTCAATGGTGATGTCGATGCCAACCAAGATGTCATGGCAACAGTGGATGGCCTTGGAAACATCACTTTTGGTGGGGATGTTGATGCCATCAAACGGATGGAGGCCAAGGCGGCCGCTGGTGATATCACATTCAATGGCCACCAGACAAGCGGCGGATCAGTGCATGCTGAGGCAGATAACGGTAGCATTTCGGTTTCCGGCAAGGTCATTTCCACATTAGGTGGCATCAGCTTCAAGGCAACCGATGAAAACGTTCCTGCTGAAACGGACCAGGGCAACATTACGTTCCTGGAAGGCAGTACGTTGAACTCAGCTACGGCTATTGACCTTCAGACGCTGAATGGAGACATCCTGATGGTCGGCAACAGGAAGGAGAATGATGCCAACATCCTGGCTGACAGTGATATTACGGTGAAGACTGAAAAATCTGGGAACATTACCATTAACGGCAAACTGGAATCCAAAACGGGATCCCTTCAACTTTCAGCGGAACATGGTGATATCCTAACCAACGGCGATATTGACGTGGGCAGGAATGTCTTGGCAACGGTGATCAATGACCATGATGCCAACATATCGCGCAGGATTGAGATCAACGGTACAGTGGATGCTGGTGATGATGTCATTTTAGCCATCGGTGATGCAGAACAGCAGGGCCGTGGGGATATTACTGTCCTTGGTTCCGTCCAGGCGGGTATGCAAGATGGCGATGATGACGGCCATATAAGTGCCATGATATTTGGAACAGGGGATATTACCTTTGCAGGGGATATTGATGCCAGGACTGATGTTTTAGCCCGTATTACCGGTTCTGGTGACATCCAGGTCAACGATGGCGATGTCTATGCGCATCAAGGCAATGTCTCTGCAGGGATTGCCGGCATAGGGGATATCCGTTTTGCCAACAATGTGACCGCTGGTGATGCGGTTACTGTTCAAGTCGGTGAAGGGGATGTCATTGTCGGGAGCCAAGAATCCGATTCTGGCCGTGTCATGGGGGCATCGGTTGCCATTACTGTTGGCAAAGGCGATGTTGACATCGTCAAGACAGTGACCAGCCAGGATACCGCATTTGCCCAAGGTAGCGGTATAGCTATTACGACGGGTGAAGGAAACATCCGTATCGGTAGCAATGGTCCGGACGTTGAAACCGTTACAGCCAAGGGGGATGGCAACATCAATCTGGCTTCGGGCCTTGGTCGGATTGAGATATACGGCAAGACATCAACGGCCAAAGGCGACATCGCTGTCTCGGCAGTATCATCAGGCTATATGCCAGGGCTTGACGGTATGAACATCATCATCGATGAGGAAGGGAGGCTTGAGTCCGGGCGTAATATCAGTCTGAATGCGACAAACGGTGACATCCATGTGACGGAAGACATTGTGGCCAAGCAGGACCTGAAGGCAGCCACCCATACGGCAGGCAGTGTGTACTTTGACCAAAGCGTAGCTGTTGCAGGCAATGTGGCGGCTACCACCGATACGGGTAGTGTAACCATCGGCAAATCGATTGATGCGGGGGGCTCTGTTGATATGGCGGTGGGTACAGGCAACATCACCATTGGGGACAATGTCAAAGCTGATGGTGCGGTTGCGATGGCAGTCGGTAAAGGCAATATTACCGTGGGAGACAAGGATGCTGATGTCGGCCATGTTACCGGTGCTTCTGTTGCGATGGCCGTTGGCAAAGGGGATGTGACGGTCGTTAAGACCATCACCAGTAAAGATACCCAGGTGGCCAAGGATGGTGGCATCGATATCAGGACCGGTGAAGGCATCATCCATATCGGTAACAATGGCCCAACGGTCCAGACAGTCGCCTCTTTGGGAGATGGTAGCATCAACCTGGCCTCTGATCTTGGCCGTGTGGAAATCTTTGGTAATACGTCGACCGCCAAGGGAGATATTGCGGTTTCGGCAAAATCTGCAAAGTACACCGCAGGCCGCGAAGGCATGAACATCATCATCGATGAGGAAGGGAGGCTTGAGTCCGGGCGTAATATCAGTCTGGATGCCACCAACGGCGATATCCATGTGACGGACGACGTCATCGCCAAGCAGGATCTGACAGCAGCAACGCACACTGAAGGCAGTGTGTACTTTGACCAAAGCGTAGCTGTTGCAGGCAATGTGACGGCTACCACCGATACGGGTAGTGTAACCATCGGAAAATCGATTGATGCAGGGGGCTCTGTTGATATGGCGGTGGGTACTGGCAACATCACCATAGGGGACAATGTCACAGCTGATGGTGCGGTTGCGATGACAGTCGGTAAAGGCAATATTACCGTGGGAGACAAGGATGCTGATGTCGGCCACGTCACCGGTGCTTCTGTTGCGATGGCCGTTGGCAAAGGGGATGTGACGGTCGTTAAGACCATTACCAGTAAAGACACCCAGGTGGCCAAGGACGGTGGCATTGCAATCAAGACCGATGAAGGCATTATCCACATCGGTAACAATGGCCCAACGGTCCAGACAGTCGCCTCTTTGGGAGATGGTAGCATCAACCTGGCCTCTGATCTTGGCCGTGTGGAAATCTTTGGTAAGACGTCGACCGCCAAGGGGGATATTGCGGTTTCGGCAAAATCCGCAGAGTACAAAGCGGGCCGTGATGGCATGAACATCATCATTGATGAAGAAGGCGAAATCAATTCTGGTGGAAGCATCAGTCTGGATGCCACTAACGGTGATATCCATGTGACGGACGACGTCGTCGCCAAGCAGGATCTGACGGCGGTAACCCACACTGAAGGCAGTGTGCTCTTTGACCGTGAGGTCATCGTGGAAGGGAATGTGACGGGTGCTACCGACATAGGCAGCATTACCATTGGGAAGAACATCACAGCAGGCGGTGCGGTTGCGATGACAGCTGGTGAGGGCAACATCACGGTGGGTGACAAGGATTCGGACACCGGTCATGTCACCGCTGCTTCCGTTGTGATGTCGGTCGGCAAAGGGGATGTGACGGTCGTTAAGTCCGTAACCAGTAAAGATACCCAGGTGGCCAAGGACGGTGGCATCGATATCAGGACCGGTGAAGGTATCATCCATATCGGTAACAATGGGCCAACGGTCCAGACGGTCACATCCTTGGGAGATGGCAGCATCAACCTGGCCTCTGGCCTTGGCCGTGTGGAAATCTTTGGTAAGACGTCGACCGCCAAGGGAGATATTGCGGTTTCGGCAAAATCCGCAGAGTACAAAGCGGGCCGTGATGGCATGAACATCATCATCGATGAAGAAGGGGAGATTGCTTCTGGCCGCAGCGTGATGCTGGATGCTACCAACGGTGACATCGAAGTTACGTATGACATCACGGCCAAGCAGGATTTGAAGGCGGCCACCCATACGAAAGGCAGTGTACTGATTGACCGGGAAATTGCAGTGGCTGGAGATGTTGTTGCCAAGGCTGATACGGGCAATATCAAGGTTGGTAAGACCATCGATGCCGGTGGGTCTGTTGATATGGCGGTGGAATCAGGCAACATTACGGTTGGCGATACCATCACGGCAGGGGACAATGTGACGCTTTCGACGCAGGAGGGTATTGTCCAGGCTGATGGTGGCATCACGGCTAAGGCAGGTGATATTACTGTCACAGCTAAGTCGGTAAGCTATACCGAGGGGCAGCAGAACATCCAACTGGCAGGCGCGTTGGATGCCGGCCGGGATATCACGCTTGATTCGACTAACGGTGACATCCGTCTGGCGAAAAACAGCAAAGCTGGCAGGAACCTGGCTGCCGTCACCCATGAAAACGGTTCGATTACCTTCGATGCAGACACTGTTGTTGGAGGTGACATTACAGCAGGCACCGACAAGGGCAATATCCTGGCTCAGGGGCAGGTCACTGCTGGTGGTGATGTGTCGGCAACGGCTGAAGATGGCGATATCACCTTTAAGGACAGTGTTTTCGCTGGTAACGACGTGACTGTCGGGATTCAGGAAGCCGGTTCTATCGTTGCTGAAGGTGACATCATGGCAGAGAATGACATTTCTTTGACGGCTGCAAATGGCAATATCAGCCTGAAAGATACCCTCTCTGGTAAAGACACGGTCATCACCAGTACGGGTGAAGGCGGTATTAAGGCCGGTTCTGTCGCAGCGTTTGGTAATGCGACATTGACCCAGCAGGGTGAAGGCGATATTGCCGTTACGGATATCTTTGCTGGGGAAACCGCAACTGTCCAGACCACTAACGGTGACATGACTGTTGACACCCTGACGGGCAACCGGGTGATAGCTTTAGGTGGCAACAACACGCAGGCTACCCATATCGGAACCGTTACTGCCAATACCAATGGCAATGCCAATGGAACTGGTGAGGCCGATGTGGTACTGGGCGGCAACTATGTCAATGTGGATACCGTCCAGGCAGATACCGGTTCGGCTCCATTGACCCTGACATCTGAAGGGGCGTCCGATGACCAGCCTGTGAAAGACTTCAATATCAGGAACCTGAATTCGCCAACCGGTTCGGTCATACAGGCCATCTGGGTTGAAGACGGCAATATCCATGTCAGTGAAGGTGACCTGCATATCAGCAAAGCCTATGCGGTGGACAAACTGCATGTCGACAATGACAAGGTATCCGTTGCACTCTTTGGGGCTACCCCACGCCGTGAAGGGGAAAACATTGTCCTGTGGAATGACCGGCGTAAGAACCAGCCAAATGACAATTTGGACGCTTGGTATGACGGAGCCTACACGGCTAGACACTGGACCAATATCGACCTGGCACAAAATGGCCACGTGAGGGCAAGGAATGCTGACGTCGTGGATTACCATGACTATAGGCACTTTAATGGCGACCATAACAGTGTCGTCAACGTCATGGGACGCTACTTAACGGCATCGATGTTCACTGGTTGGTTTGACATTGCTTATTTCGATCGGTATGGCATGCTTCAGTCAGCTGATGGTTTTGAAAAGAATGCCACGTTTGAAGAATTAAGCGTGGAATAGTCCGTCAGTGCGCTGAATAGAGGGTTAATGGATTCTCCCATCTGCGGCAGGGCAGGTGGGAGGTTCGTGTCCTTGTTATGTGTTGGCGGCTTTTGTGCGCTTTAAGAACCGAACCAAAAACATCAGGCCTGCGCTCGTTAACCCAAACGGGAAAGACATCCAGACGCCGACCAAGCCAAAACCCAATGTGATGCCCAACAGGTAAGTCAATGGCAGGGAAATGATGAAGTAGGCGATAAACGATGCCTGCATTAAGAATTTCACATCCATGATGCCGCGTAAGGTATTGGCAAAGGTAATCTGCAGGCAGTCTCCGAACTGGTAGATGACCATTGGCAGGAAAAGGCCGGCGACCATCTGGAGCACTGCCGTGTTGTCAGTAAAGAGACCACCCAGCATAAACCGGATCTGCCAGAAGCCCACATTCAGGACGAGTGCCATGGCAAGGATTATGTGGAATCCGCAGAAGGCTGTGCGCCTGACTTCATCCATCGCAGCTTTACCTACAAAATAACTGACACGGATCGATGTGGCAGAACCCATCCCATAATAAATCATAAAAAAGATCGTACTGATGGTGAGCATTACTTGGTGCGCTGCTAAGGCCTGGGTCCCTAGCCAGCCGACCATCACGGCAGACAGGCAAAAGGCAGATGTTTCCATACCAAGCTGCAATGCTAAGGGCCACCCCATGCGGTTTAACGTTAAGAAGTCACGCCGGTTGACCCGTGCGCGCAGACAGCTCCTTAAATAGACCCAGTAGCGAGGACGCGCAATGAGGACGATGATAAAGAGGACAACCATCACCATCCGTGAGATGAGTGTCGCAAGCCCAGCACCTGAAAGCCCCATTTCAGGCAGCCCCCAGTGCCCATAAATCAGCAGCCAGTTGCCTAAGATATTCAAGGCATTGCCAAAACACAGGATCCACATCGCGGTCTTGGAGTCGGTGATGCCTTCTGCAAACTGGCGCAAAGCATTGAAAAGCAAGATCGGTATGAGTGTTGTCAACAGGATCAGATAATACGGCTTGATCAGTGGCATCAGTTCGTCAGGCTGGTCGAACCATTCGATCTTCCAATAGAGGACGCCCATGATGACGGTGAAGAAAATGCCTACCGTGGTGTTGACGGCTAGGGCATTCTTAAGCAGCCTGCCAATGCTACGGTGTTTCCCTTGGGCATAAAAGGAGCTGACTAAAGGCGTCAAACCATAAGCAAAACCAATGCTGCCGACGATGACAAGGTTAAAGAGATTGTTCACAAAGCCTGCCGCGCCCAGTGCTTCGGTGCTGTATTGGCCGATCATGATTGTGTCGGCGAAGCCCACCACAATAATCCCGATTTGGCCAATCATGATGGGGATACCCAGCATCAGCAGTTGTCGGTAATAGCTGAGGTAATCTTTGAAGGGGCTCATGCGCTTACGTTCAATGGGCAGCGGCTAGGTATTATGGTTATTGCGCCAGCAGCCGGTAAAGTGTGGCGTTTTCTCGGATGGAGTCTGCGAGAGCCTTTTTTGTTGTCGGGCGACTGCTTGGTTTTTGTGGGGCGACGTTGCGGATTGTCTGCAAAAGCCTGATAAGGGGCTTTACCTTGTGCGTGGCTGTCCGTTACAGACTCAGGTTGAGGGGGGGTGTTTTCAGGCGGAGTGGTAGCGTGCATGTCGAATATCCGTTACATCGTCTCTGAATATTCCATGATAGCACTAATCGGATTTGGCACGCGGCTATTGGGACTTAATGCCTGTTGCACTTATGCCGTGTTGGGGGGCAGGCGTGACTTGCGTCCGATGCATCAGGCTCTTTCAGGATGTCAGAGAGTTTTATCAGCCAGTCCGTGGCGCCAATATTTCTTGCCTGAGTGCGACTCATGCTTGACCAAGCAATATCTTTGCATCTCAAGAATTTGTGCGCTTTATCGTTGATTTCAAAAGAAAAATAGGTAAAACTAACACGGACTCTGCAAGATTTTTAGTTATGCCTTACAATAGTGTCTAACGGTTTGACGAATTTGTTTGGTTTTTGAAAGGAGCTTTTAATGGACGTTAAAGATCTGCCGCAGGATAAGCGCACCAAATGTGAAGTATGGACCCGTGTGATGGGTTATCACCGTCCTATTTCTCAGTGGAACGACGGTAAGCAGAGCGAAGCCAAAGAACGCAAATATTTTACCGAAGCTGCTTGCGCAGGCAAAATTCAATAACAAAGCCGTTTGGCTCGGTATTTGTTTCTTCGCTGCTACCTCTCAGGTCCGATAGGTAGCTGGCACCTAAGCCCAGGGATTCCCACAACACGACACTTTCCCTGGGCTTTTCCTATTCTTGGACGTGTCATATTTGCTCTCCATCGTTTCTTCGGCTTAGCCAAGATGTCTTATGCTGGTAAGACGCGTGCCAGAGACGGAGCAGAAAAGGGCGCAATTGCCCGTCCTACCGAAAAAGAAAGGCAGCCCGAAGGCCGCCTTCCAGTCCCTCTGTACCGAGGGTTCTCTTCCAACTTTAGTTGGCAGGATGATACCAGCCCCTACACGGATGTCAACCTGGATTTTGAGGTTTCAGCCAGCCGTTTTGGCTTAGCTAAGTTCCTGTCTGTCAACACGTTCAAAAAACGATGGGTTCCCACTTTTTCAGTGTTTTGGTAGACCTGCGTTTCCTATCTGTTCCCTTAATGATGATTGTTAACTTCGTGCTAATAATCTATCGTCTGCCTTAATTGATATAATGACTGCTCTGGCTTATTCTGAGCCTAATGAATTCCGTCAACAAAAGGAGTAATTCCATGACACAGCAAAAAACCGTTTCGAGGCAGTGGGATACCCGCCGCCAGAAGAAACAGCAGTGTATTGCCCAGCTGGGCATTCAGGGGAAAGTCCTGCCGACTGATGACCTGATACCCATGCTGGAAAAGTTAATCTCCCCGGGAGACAAGGTTGCCCTGGAAGGGAACAACCAGAAACAGGCTGATTTCCTGGCACGGATGTTAGCCGAGGTTAATCCAGATAAGGTCAATAGCCTGCACATGATCATGCCGACAGTCAGCCTACCGGAGCATCTGGATCTGTTTGAAAAGGGCATTGCAAAAAAGATTGATTTTTCCTATGCCGGGGCGCAGAGCCTTAGGATGTCCCAGTTGATGGAAGATGGCTTGGTTGAGGTCGGTGCCATCCACACCTATATCGAACTGTATGCCCGGCTTTTCGTTGACCTGATCCCGGATGTCGCCTTGGTTGCCGCTTATAAGGCAGACAAAAACGGCAACCTCTACACAGGCCCCAGTACGGAAGATACCCCAGCGATTGTCGAGCCGACGGCTTTCAAGAACGGTATTGTCATCGCCCAGGTGAATGAACTGGTCGATGATGCAAAAGACCTGCCCCGTGTCGACATCCCCGGCTCGTGGGTTGATTTTGTGGTGGTGGCGGACAAGCCTTTCTTTATCGAACCACTCTTTACGCGTGATCCCCGCCTGATCAAGCCGGTCCATATCCTGATGGCGATGATGGCAATCAAAGGCATCTATGCCAAGCATCAGGTGCAGTCCTTAAATCATGGCATTGGATTTAATACGGCGGCGATTGAACTGCTTTTGCCAACCTATGGGGAAAAGCTGGGCTTGAAAGGCAAGATCTGTAAGAACTGGGCATTGAACCCGCATCCGACATTGATTCCGGCAATTGAAACGGGTTGGGTAGAGACGGTGCATTGCTTTGGCGGTGAACTAGGGATGGAAGACTATATTGCTGCGCGTCCTGATGTGTTCTTTACCGGTGCTGACGGCTCGATGCGCTCCAACCGTGCTTTCTGCCAGATGGCAGGCCAGTATGCGGTGGATATGTTCATCGGCGCGACGTTGCAGCTCGATGGCAATGCCAATTCGTCGACGGTGACCAAAGGACGTGTCTCGGGGTTTGGTGGGGCACCCAATATGGGACATGACCCACATGGGCGGCGTCATGCGACCCCCGCTTGGCTCGATATGATTGAAGGCGATGACCCGATGGCGCGCGGACGCAAACTCGTTGTTCAGATGGTCGAAACTTGGCAGTCCGGTGCGCAGCCCACCTTTGTGGAAAAACTTGATGCCGTCGACGTGTCCAAGGAATCCGGTATGCCGATTGCCCCAGTGATGATTTATGGCGATGACGTGACCCACGTGCTGACCGAAGAGGGCATTGCCTACCTCTACCGGGCAGAGTCCCTGGAAGAGCGGCGTCAGATGGTTGCAGCTGTTGCCGGTGTGACCGAAATCGGTATGCAAAGTGATGCCAAGACCATCCAAAGGCTGCGCGAACAGAACAAGGTTGCCTTGCCGGAAGATTTGGGGATTGCGAGGACCGATGCAAAGCGGACGTTGCTGGCGGCAGGCAGTATTGCCGAACTGGTGGAATGGTCTGGCGGCCTTTACAACCCACCTTCACGCTTTAGGAGCTGGTGATGCTTGCACAACGCAAATTCGAGGTTGAACGTGCTGAAGCACTTGCTGTCTCACTGGCACAGCTGGCAGTGGGCTCACTCTTGGAAGAAGCCCGCTTGACGCCCAAGCCCGGTCTCATTGACCGCCGTGGCAGTGGTGCGCACCACGATATGGACCTGGCCTTGATGGAAAAGTCAGCCCATGCGCTGGAAGTGACGTTTTACCGGATGGCATTGGCCGGTTGGATGGGCAGGCCCAATGTGGCGTTGCGTCGCCAGATCGGTGCAATCGGCCGCCAGGGTGAAAAAGAGATGATGCAGGCAACCGGGGGCATCAATACCCATCGTGGGGCAATCTGGAGCTTGGGGTTGATGGCAACGGCAGCTGCAATGCACCAAGGGCAAGCCTCGGCAACTGCATTGGTTTCATCCGCTGCCGCATTGGCCCGCATTGACGATACGGCGTGCCCGCCAGTGTTTTCCAAAGGGCGCTATGTCTGTAACCGCTACCACGTCCCAGGGGCACGTGAGGAAGCGCAAAAGGGCTTCCCCCATGTGATGAAAGCACTGCCTTACCTGAGGCGCTTGAAAAGACAGTCTCTTTCAATCGATGCCAGGCAGACAGCCCAGATCAATGCCTTGATGGCGGTGATGGCAGAACTGCCGGACACCTGTGTCCTTTCCCGCGGTGGGATGGATGCGTTGACCATGATGCATGCGGGGGCTAAGGAAGTCCTAGCTGGCGGTGGTTTTGGTACCGAGGCTGGCCATCAGGCGTATGACCGGTTGGAGACAAACATGATGGCAGCGAATGTCTCGCCAGGCGGGGCTGCGGATTTACTGGCAGCGGCTATTTTCCTAGACAGTATGACAGAAGAATAAGGGGTAATGTGATGGAAAAAATTGAATTGGAATATCCAGGCACGGCAGGCGTAGGCAAGGATGCCTTGGCTGGGGTGGTCGGTTCAGGCGACCTGGAAGTGCTCTTTAAACCGGCAGCGTCAGCAAGACTGTCGGTGACGGTCAGGACCTCGGTGGATGGCAGTACAGCACGTTGGCAGTGTCTTTTTGACCGTATTGCCGCATCACGCAATTTGCCGGCCGGCCAGTTGGTTGTCCATGATTTTGGGGCAACCCCCGGGGTTGTACGTCTTAGGATTGAACAGGTTTTTGAGGAGTCTTGCCATGGATAAGCACGATGTCCGTTTTATTGAACTCTCGGCACGCGACCGTGCCAAGGGTCTGTTGGATGCAGGCAGTTACCGGGAACTTTTGGGACCCTTTGATTTTGTGATGTCGCCTTGGCTCGAACCCCAAGGTATTGTGCCGCAGGCAGACGATGGCATGGTCGTTGCCCAAGGGACGATTGATGGCAAACGCGCAGTCGTTGTGGCGATCGAAGGAGTCTTCCAGGGTGGCAGTATGGGGGAAATCTCTGGCGCCAAGATGGCAACGGCGTTGGAATTGGCCGCAGAAGACTGTGCCAACGGGAAGATAACCCAGGCTGTTCTGTGCCTGGAAACGGGTGGTGTGCGCCTCCAGGAAGCCAACCTGGGGCTGGCTGCGATTGCAGACATCCATGCGGCGATTGTCAACCTCAGGCGTTATGTCCCGGTCATCGGGATTGTGGCGGGGACTGTCGGCTGCTTTGGGGGTATGTCGATTGCTGCGGCCTTGTGCAGCCGGTTGATTGTTACCCGTGAAGCGCGGTTGGGCTTGAACGGTCCCCAAGTGATTGAGCAGGAAGCCGGTATTGCTGAATACGATTCCCGCGACAGGCCGTTCATCTGGAGTATGACAGGTGGTGAAGCCCGTGCCCGTAATGGTTTTGTGGATTACCTGGCAAAAGACTCACTCGCAGACATCCGTAGTGCTGTTGTGGATTTCATCGCCAAGGGACGGCCTGAGTCCTTGCGGTGTGAGCGTTATGACGAATACCTGAACCGATTGATGGCTTTTGATACGTCCAAACAGGTTGATGCCTCTATGGTGACCGAACTCTTTGCGAAGGGAGCATGAAAATGGCTGAAAAAAACTTATCCCGTGGTGATATCTGGTTCGATATCATGACAAAAGGGTATACCGTCCGTCATGGCCAATGTGCATCGGTCAGGGTTGCCGATGGCAAGCTGGATGGGAAAGAAGCCCGTATTATTGCGGTCGTCCCCGATGCCGACAACCGGTATCCGCGCGCTGCCAAAGGGGAAGTGGGTCTCTTGGAAGGCTGGACATTGGGTAAGGTGGTTGCGGAAGCCGTCAAAGCGGACGAAGATAAGGCGCCTGAAGACAAACGGGCAATCATTGCGGTGATTGACGTGCCATCCCAAGCCTATGGCCGCCGGGAAGAAGCGTTCGGCATCCATTTGGCCTTGGCTGCTTCGGCAGGTGCTTATGCGACGGCACGCTTAGCCGGCCATCCTGTCATCGGGCTCATTGTCGGCAAGGCGATGTCCGGGGCGTTTTTGGCGCATGGTTATCAGGCCAACCGCTTGATCGCATTCAATGATAAGGAAGTCTTGATCCATGCGATGGGCAAAGCCTCGGCTGCTAGGATTACCAAACGCACCGTCGATTCGCTCGAAGAGCTGGCTTCAACCATCCCGCCGATGGCTTACGACATTGCCAACTTTGCAACCCTAGGATTGCTGGAAAACCTCCTTGATATTGCCAACCCTGATGCACCGACAATAGCAGAAGTCGATTTGGTGAAAGAAACGGTCACCAAAGCGGTTCAGACGGCTAGGGCAGGGGGTGTCACGCTGGAGAACCGTCTGGGTTCGCCCAACCGCGCCGGTACGGTCTCAGTCCGTGCCAAGATGCGGGAACAGTGGGCTGCATAAGTGGTGCTAAAAGGGAGCGGCGTAATGTCCCAAGATAAGGAAACGGCTCTCCGGTTACTGCCTGACGGTTATCATGCCCATGACCTGCTGTGGGTGAAGCCCGGGGCTTCTTTTAAAACCCAGGATCTCCCCACGTGGGTTGGGGCGTCTTGGACAGTTGAAGTCCCGGTTGTCGTCAGGCGGGATTTTTCTGAAGCTGGGCTGATTCCTGTGGGTATCCGAGGGACAACGCGCGCGGAGCGCTTTGCCACGTGGATTGATCCCCAGGATGTGGCAAGACGCCTGTCCCCTGAGGACATTGTCACGGGTGTCCGGCAGATGGTTCATCTGCCGTTTGATGGGATGAAGCCTGTCCAGGCATTAAGGCGGTTGTTGGAAGCGCCATGGGCGAAGGCGTTTGATTGGGGAGTCACCGGCAGCTGTGCGTTTGCGCTGGCAACCGGTATTCCCGTGATGCATGATGACAGTGACTTAGACCTGTTGGTCCGTTGCCCAGAACCTTTGCCAAAGGCAGCGTTCCTTCCAATTGCAGAAAGCATTACGAAGCTTCCCTGCCGGGCAGACATCCAGGTTGAGACACCCTTGGGGGCGTTTTCTTTGAAAGAGTGGCTTCGCGAGGAAACGGGCAGGGTTTTGCTTAAGACCAATACGGGGCCGGTTTTGACGGCAGCCCCATGGGGTGATAGGGATAAGTGATGGATAGGATGATTTTTACGTTCCCAGGGCAGGGAGCCCAGATCCCCGGCATGCTCCATACGTTGGCTGGTCAGATACCGTGTGAAGGTTGGTATGCCAAAGCCGCCAACGCCTTGGGTGAGGATGTCCTGGCATTGGATACATCTGAAGCGTTAAAGACAACCCGTGCAGTGCAGCTGTGCATTCTGGTTGCCGGTGTTGCCTGTGCCGATTGGCTGGTTGCCCAAGGTGCCAAGCCGGACTTTGTCTCCGGCCTTTCAATCGGTGCCTTTCCGGCTGCTGTTGTCTCTGGTGCTTTGGGCTTTGAAGATGCGGTAAGACTCGTTTCCTTGCGCGGGGAGCTGATGCAGTCGGCCTGGCCAAACGGTTATGGGCTCTCTGCCATCAGTGGGATTACCGAAGCATCGCTCGTGAAAGTCGTTGGAGCCGTCAATACGCCAGAAATGCCCGTTTATATGGCGAACTTCAATGCGGCAGACCAGTTTGTCATCGCGGGATCCGTTGCGGCGATGGATCAGGCAATTGCTCTTGCCAGGAACCAGTATGGTGCTAAGGCAGAGCGGCTGCAGGTCTCCGTCCCGTCACATTGTCCTTTGTTGGATGAACCGGCTGCCGTCTTTTACGAAGCAGTCAAAGCCGTGCCGATGAAAAGGCCTGAGATTGCCTACTTAAGTGGCAGTACGGGGCGCGTCATCTGGCAGGGCGAGCGCATTGCTGACGATATCGCCAACAACATGGCAAGGCCGGTTCTCTGGTTCAATGCGATGACGGCAGCGTATGAAAGGGGGGCAAGGCTGGCGGTGGAAATGCCGCCAGGTTCTGTCCTGACTGGGCTCTTTTCCCGGGTGATGGAGCACGGCGAAGCAGTTTCAGTCCAACAGCAGGGACTCCCCAGAGTCCTTGAACGGGCTTTGCGGCTGAAAGCGCGGGGTTAGGCAAGGGGTCCCAGCGTTTGGTGAAGGACTTTCCTAAATTACACCAAAGTGCAAGTTTCTTCATTTGCCACTAATCAATGTTAGGCGTTGTAGGCTTTGGCGACCATCCGCGCTTCGGCAATCAAAGATAGGATGTCAGGGTCGCGTTCCCGGTTGTGCGGGAATACCAGCGCAATCTGTTGGTGGTTCTGGTAGGGCGCATCTAATTCGCCGAAGGTGACATCTTGGCTGTAGGCTTGGCAGATGCGTTTCGGCACAATCGAGCAGCCCACACCCGCCTGTACCAGGTTCATCAAGGAAAAGATGTCATCGACCCGGGTGACGACATCTGGTTTGAAACCGGCAACAGTAAAGGCGGCCATTGCCCCTTCAGTCGTGGCAAACCCCTCATTCAATAAGACGAAGCGCTCCTTGTGAAATGCTTTGAGGTCAATGGCGCTTGCTGGAGGGATGCGCTTAGCTGCTTGCGATGCCGCAGGGGCTGCCAGGTACAGGGGATCTTCAAATAGGGGCAGTGTCTCCATGCCGGAAATTGCTTGCTGTCCGTTCAGCGACAGTAAGACTGCATCGAGCTGACGGTCTTGGAGTTTGGCCATCATACGCTGGTTGGAGTCCATCGACAGGTCGAGCTGCAGTTTAGGACGGCGTTGTTTGAGACCCAGGATCAACTGGGGGACAAACTGGGTGGTCAGCGAATAGAGACTGCCCAACCTAATGCGGCCATTGCTGAAGCCAGCAGTTTCGCGAGTGGCTTCAACAGCCCGGTTCATGATGGTAACGAGGTCTTCAGCGTACCTAGCCAAGGTTTTTGCGGCAGGCAATGGCTCCAAGTTGCGACCATGGTGGGCAAAGAGCGGGCAACGCAGCAGTTCTTCCAACGAATGCAGGGCTCGGTGGACGCTGACACTCGACATGTTGAGTTTTTCTGCGGCACGCCCGATATGCTGTGTTTCCATGAAAGCCAGCAGGATTTCCAGTTTGCGTAGTGTCAGTTCTGGGTGAAGCATCGTCTCTGTCCGGGAAGGTTTCCATTTGGTGGGCTTTTTTCTATTTGAAGGTAGCCCACTACCGTGCATTGTAGCTGGTCTGGCAGAGGTTGGTTCATGGAAGCGCTATCACGTACCGTTGTAGGAGGCGGGTTTAGTGTTGTGCAATGTGGCTTTCAGGGCGGCTTAGGGAAAAGGGAAATCGATGGTCTTGATGGGGACGCCATTCTGATACGGTCGGGGGCATTCTAAACTTTCGTGGAATTTTTAAGTTTCCTAATCGTCATACTTTTCCCAGAACCTCTCCATCAATACCCCGACTTGCCCTTGAGTCCTTGCATCTGCATCGTTTTTGAATGAAAGCAGGAGGGAAAGTGTATCCACGTACCCGCCTTGTGCTAGAACTGAAGGGTTGTATTTCCATATTTCCAGAGAGACCATGCCGGTTTCATCAGTATTGTCCTCTGTGTAAATGCCATCAAAATCTTTCAGGCTATTACTTGCTACCGTTATGAGCCCGATGTCATTAATCAAGGTCATCTCCGATAGGGCGGTAAGCCCTGCCATCGGTAGTCCTATGGCTTTTTCCTCAGGAATATAAACTTTCTTCCTGACCGGGTTAATCAGAAACGGTTCAGCCTTTTGAAAAAGTTCTTTTCCTTGAGCGGTGAACGTGATGCGTTTATTCCTTCCTGCCTTTTCAGTGGTGACAAGTTCCAGTTGTTCCAATTCCCTGGCGACCCGCGATATGGACATTTTTGTATACCCCAGCCGGTTTGCGATATCAGAGATTGAAAAGCCAGAGAGGTGGTTTTCGATGCAGTAGAGAAGAACCATTTGTCCCAGACCACTGAGTTTCTCGATTTTCTGCTGAGGCCTGGCAAAGCGCTCCTGGAGCAGTACTCCCAAGAAGGGGAGGTAGATTTGTGTGTTGGGAACAATGAAGGCTTGACGGTTCTCAATCAGTTTTTTTCGTTGTCTAGAAGTTAATCCCCTTGCCAAAAGGACAGTTGGCTTTTGGAGAACTAATGCAATAAGCCCAAGCTGTACCTTCAGGGTCGGCATACTCTCCAGCACATCATCCTTTGGAGAAACAATCAGCACATCAAAGGACTCAAGCTGACACTCCCTTATCCGATAACGGTCTGTAATGAGATAAGGCAATTTCGATGTGTCTGCGTTACCTGAAATGCGGACATCAATGTCGAGTGTGTCTTTAAGAAATTGCATGATATTTGATAGTAACAACTTGCATGCATTGTAACATATAAAATATTATTGTACTTATTTATTGTTACTATTAGCCAGAACCGAGGACTCTGGGTTTTGGGTGTGGGGGGATGGATTCTAGGCTTGGGTGTGTACGGGAAGCAGATTCCATAGAATAGCTCAACTGTTTTGGCTTATTTTTGGTTCACTTTTGGTTCAATCTGCATTTTGGAATTCATTATATTTCAATGAATTACAGCTAATTTGGTTCAAGAATTTGGATTATTTCGCAAAAGTTTCGTACTTTTGAACCAAAATCAAAGCAAGATATCGGGCTGGATATGTCAGCTATGAGGACAGACAGAAGCTTCGTACTATAGGATTTTACTTACAGCTACTATACGATTTTACTAAAACGGACTGTACGATTTTACTGATTCACAGGGGTGTCTTTAAGAAAAACTGGAAGGACTGGTGTTGAAAAGTGCATCCATACCAGGTTGTCTGCCAGAATCTATTTCATAAAAATGCGTATTTCCGCATTTTTATGAAATAGAGGGTCTCTACATGGTGCAAGAAATCGCTCAGCTTATCCCTGCCACTTCACAATATTGTCAAACGCTCAGAACGACGCTCCCATCCCTATGATTGCCACGTCGATGTGCTCACTGGTGCATCGAAAGGTATATGGAATCCTGATTTGAATGAGGTTAGGAAGATGACGTTTTTTCAATTTGCGCTGATATTTGTGGTAGGGTACTGCCTGCTTGCCGCGACCGGTGTTCTGAAAAGCGGCCGGTTCTCCTTTCTCAAGCTGCCAGTCATTTTGACCATCGGTGCAGTGGTATTATTATTCGGGATAATAGCCAAGATAATAGCCATCATCGTGATTGCTGTACTGCTTATTCCACTGTACCTATGTATCTGTGGGGCCAAATGATGTTTGGGCACTGTTTATGGATGACTGACGGAGTATCGGGTTGGAGATGCTATGAGGGGGCTGTTTTACCTCAAGAATGCAGAAGAACTGCAGAAACTGGCTGACAAGGGGATGCCAACGCGCTCTATGATCTTGGTGTCCGCTACATGGAGGGGCTTGGTATTCCACAGGATGTGAAGCTTGCCGAAGCGTGTTATCTGAAGGCGGCTGAAATGGGGCAGACAGATACCATGAACCACAACAAGTTTTCTCTACCCAAGGGGATTTTCAAGAATTCGTGAAGATGATTGGAGAGAATTTGAAAAAGGTCTTCATTTGTTTTTAAAGAATAAAGATACATCTGTTTTTTCTGATATAGACCTGTTTAAGATATACGATTCTATTATGGAAATGTGCAAATTTTGGCGTATATCTTTTAAGCAGTTTTCTAATGACTTCCCAAAGAGTAATAAGATTAAGAGTAAAGCTCGTCGGTCTAATAAGTATAAGGAAACTTGCTTTAAGTTGAAGCGTGAACGAAGAGGGGAGTTGAATGATGAAATTTTTTCTGAAGCTTTTGAAGTATCTATGAGGTAAATAACGTCATTCTCGCATTTAAAAATTTATTTTCTTGTGTGATTGTGTTTTATCCTTAATTATGTCCACACCATTTCCAGCAATCCAAGCCTGCCCAGGTGCAACCTGGGCTGACAAAGTCATTGCCTATGGCTCCTCTGCAAAGCAACAGTTACGCCGCAATAAAATCCGAGGCTCCCTAATCGGTGGTGCTGCGGGTGATGCCTTGGGCTATGCCGTGGAGTTCGACCGCCTCCCTGAAATCCGCCAAAGGTATGGCGAATGGGGGATTACCGCTTATGCGTTGGATGCCCATGGCAAGGCAATCGTCTCGGATGATACGCAGATGACGCTTTTTACCGCCAACGGGTTGCTTAATATGCAGACTCAAGCCTGTCTGTACGGCGAAAAGACGCTTCCCACGCCTTTTATCATCCGCGCTTATGATGACTGGTATGCGACACAGGTGGACCTTCCAAAGTCCCACGATACGGAGGGTGCTGAGCGCCAATACACGTGGCTTTATAACGTGCCTGAACTGCACCATGAGCGCGCCCCTGGCATGACCTGCATAAGCGCATTGCGCGAAGCCCATGGCGATCCGTACTACGAAGATACCGACAACAACAGTAAGGGCTGCGGCGGCGTCATGCGTGTTGCACCTGTGGGGCTCTTTAACGGTTTTGCTGACAGCCCCGAAAAGGTGATTGATACGGCACTTCGCACATCGGCTATCACCCACGGTCATTCGCTGGGGATGCTCCCGTCCTGTGTGCTTGCTGAGCTTGTGCGCCATATCGTCTATGATGACCCCAAACCCAATGCCACCTTAAAGGACGCTGTGTTGCACAGTATCCAGACCGTGGCTGCCATCTACCGCCAGTCCTATTATTGGAATGACTTGGCAACCTTGTTGGAACAATCCATTGAACGCGCGGAGAACGCAGAACCGGACACAGAAAATATTGAAGCGCTTGGTGAAGGCTGGGTGGCTGAAGAAACGTTGGCTATCGCCATCTATTGTGCGTTGCGCCATGCGGAGGATTTTTCTGACGGGATTATTGCTGCGGTCAACCATGATGGCGACAGCGATTCGACAGGATCGATCACCGGCAACATCTTAGGCGCCTGGCTGGGGTTTGATACGATTGAGCAGAAGTGGCTGGACAACCTCGAAATGAAGGAGGTGATCCTTACGGTTGCCGATGACCTGTGCGATGGTTGCCCCATGGATCGGTCTGTCGACTATACTGATGACGTTTGGTTGGACAAGTATGTCAATTGCACATACCAGCCTAAGGCTTAGGGCCTTCTCAGTGTCCACACATGAAGGAGATAAGATGAACCTCAATGCTGCAAAAGCGTTTGTCAAACAGATGCCTGATGAACTCTTCCTCCTTTCAGGCACCCTCTACTATGAATGTTGCTGTGATTTCTTTGAAGTGTATCCGGCTAGGGACAATGAAGGGGAACCCTACCTGTTCCAGCGGTTGGCCAACTTGCAGAGCCGTCCCAAAGTCACACTGGTTGCCGGGCGTGAGCTCACCCAGGCCGAATACCAGCAGCTGGATCGTCACAACAATGAAGGGATGACCCAGGCACTGGAAGCGCTCTTTTTAAGGCAGCTGACCGAAGAAGGGGCTTCCGCCCAGGACTATGCGGCGTTTGATCTGGCGTTGGTAAAGCTTTTTGGTGGCAGCCAGCAGCCCGCTGAGCATTATGGCAGACGCCAGGAGTCACCGATGTTCGGTCAGAAATGGTACAAGGCCATCATCCGCTATGAGGGGACCAAGATTGGTGGGATATCTGAGACGCTGATTGACTGGGTAAGGATCTGGACGGCTTTCCGCGATCCCGTGTTAAGGGCTCGGGGCGGTTCCTGGCATGATGTTTTCACGCCGCAGATGATGTCGATCCTCTTTAGCGGCAAGGCGGTGAGCTATCTTGGAAAAGATTCGCCGCCCGTTTTCTTCAAGTCCCAGGAAGAGGCTGTTGCGATGTTTACTGCGGCTCCAAAGGAGCCGGTTCCTGAGGTCTTGAAAGAACCGGAACCGGCGCCAGAACCTGCTCCCGCTCCAGAGCCTGCGCCTGCCACTGAACCCCAAAAAAGCCAGCCGGAAAAAACTTCCGTTGCCCTTGAGCAGACCAATTATTACCACCTGCAGTCCCTTTTAGGGAAAACCAAGATGACCGAGAAACTGGCTTGGGACATCATCAACCAGTCCGTCCCTACCCAGAAGGTGCGTACTGCGGTGAAAATCGATGATTTTGCGTCAGATGAAACGGAAGTTGTGGGGTCGCGTTTTGGGGACAGCTATGCCAATGTCACCGTCCTTCTGGCCAAAAATGAGCAAAGCGGCGAGCATGAGCTGGTGAACATCTACCCGGAACTCTCTGGTTGGACGCATACCGTGACCATTGACCGTGTCCGGGAATGGGACAACAAGGTTGAGGCGGTCGTTGACTGCCATATCGGGGATTTTCAGTTCACGTTTTTTGCCACCGACTATTATGCGAACAAGTCGCTTTACCAGGCTGGTGGAAACTTGGCCATCGACATTGCGCTTTTGGCCAATGAAATCTTTGATACGCCCAATGACACCTTTATCTATAGGGACGGTGAGGCGCTTGCCTGGTATCAGAAATTGGGCAGGAAACCTGAGTACGATACCAGCGGCCATATCCAGCCGATTGAGCTTGATCGCAGGAAAATCATTGAATTTGAGCAAACGCTGCCTGAGTCGCCGGAATGGGCCAGCTTCGAGTCCCCGATTAATCTGGTTGGGAGGTGCAAATGGATGAATACCCCGTTTTCCATTGTCGAATCGGTCATCAGCTGGATTCCAAGACCCGTGAAGGTACCACTTTACTACCGGGATAGGGCGTTGCCGAAATGGTCGGAATATACGGCAGTTTCCGGTAGTGTCTGGGTCTTTGGTCATGTGTCTGAAGAAAACGAGAAAACAGCAGAAACCAGCGACAATGACTCTGGTAATGTTCCACGCCAGTGGGTGTCCTTGCGCAGGCGGTATGTTGCACCGCGAGGCAGGCACATCCTCTATGCGACAGATATTGACGATGGCGACATGGTACTCAAATGGGATGAAGTCGAGGAAGCCTTGAATGACTGCTATGGTAAAGGCCCTGGTGGAAAAAACCGTTACTGCCAGCTGGAAAAGGCAGACTATGGTGAGGCCGTCTGTGCGACACATTTCTTTGAAGACGGCGCCAATTCTTGGTGCCTGGAATGGCGTACAGTTCAACCCGATGGTGAATTCAATTTATACTATGCAGTTGAAAAAAACAACCCGGTAAGTCGTAAGCTTGGGCGGATCCTCGACCTGCATACGGTCATGGAAGCGTTCTGTTTGTTTTACCAGGGTGACGCTAGGATTTTGCCGGTTGAGCAATTCGAGTGGATCCAGAAAGAAATAACGGAGTAAGGCATGGCGACACGTGCAGATAAAGCATTGGCCAGAATGCACTTGGCAGCAGAGCGTGGCCATGCGCAGGCCCAGTATGAGTTAGGCTGTGCCTATATGGCAGGTGACGGGGTCGGACAAGACGAATCCTTGGGTTTTGCCAACCTGTTTCAGGCAGCCAAGCAGTTCCACCCGGCAGCGTGCTTTGAAGTCGGCTTAGCTTACCAAGAGGGCAAAGGCGTTGAAAAAGACCTGATCCAAGCGGTGGGGTATTACAAACGGGCTGCCAACCGTGAGTACGCACCGGCTTATATGCAGCTTTTTTGCCAGTATATCAATAAGGAATACCCTTATGCTGATGATGCTGAGGCTGCCATGTGGCTTAAGCGTGCTGCGAAAGCAGGGGATTACTATGCGCAATATGTGATGGGAGAGTCTTACCAGGAAGGCTGGTTTGATTTTCCTGTCAATAAGACGCTTTCAGCCCTTTGGAAGCGCAAAGCCGCCCATCAGGGATATCCTAAGGCGATTGTCGAGACGGCCTACAACTATCAGTTTGGCGAAGGTGTCAGGGCGAATGCCGAGCGGGCTTTTTACTGGAGAAAGCGTGCAGCAGCGTTTGATGCAGCTGCCCAATACTTTGTGGGTCTCGACTATTGGAAGGGCAATGGCGTCAGGAAAAACATCCCGCTGGCTAAGGCCTACTTTTACGATTCAGCCATGCAGAACATGCCGGAAGGCTTGAATGCCTGGGGCTGGATCTGCCTGACGTCTTCAGATGATGCCAAGCGTCGGGAAGCGTTGCCTTATTTTGAAAAGGCGGCTGAAGCGGGATTGCCCGATGCAAAGTTGAACCTGGGGGAAATCTATTACCGGGGTGAGATTGTGGGCCAGGATAAGCAAAAGGCCCTCCAGTATTTCCAGCAGGTGGCAGATGACACGGATGATCCAGTGGAAGCCTATATTGCCGGGACATTCCTATCTTTCATGGTTTATGACGGGGAGGCACCGGGCTATGCAGGAGTCGATGCCATCCGCTTCTGGCAACAGGTCCAGGTACCACCTGATTTGGCTTCATGGCCGTTTTTGCCGGATGTGGCGACATTTATCCGAAAACGGCAGGAACAGTTGATTTCCAAGGCCGATGCGGGGGATGTCAAAGGCGCCTATAACCTGGGGCTCGCTTATGAGATGGGCATCCAGGGTTTTGCGCGCGATCTTGAAAAAGCGGCCTACTGGTATGCCCAGGCAGCCCAAAAGGGCGACGCCAATGCCCAGAATGCGTTGGCTGGGTTTTACCGGCGTGGCAAGGGCCGTGTGGGTAAGGATATGGCCAAGGCATTGCGCCTTTACGTGGAAGCGGCGCGTGGCGGCGATGAGAGCGCGAGCATGAACCTCGCTGCGCTTCTCTTAAAGGGCAAGGAAGTCCCGAAAAACAAGGCCTTCGCCTATGCGCTCTATCAGGCGGCCGCCAATGGGGATGCCCCTATCCCTGAAGCCAAAAAGTACAGTGATCAGATTGTAAAGAAACTGAAAAAGAAAGAGCGTAAAGCGTTCCTGAAAAAGGTGCCTTCACTCAAACAGGTGTTGGAAGCTGTCCAAGCGCTGGCGGATAAAACCGCTAGAAATACAGTGCAACCATAGCCGTAGGGATGTGCAGGCCAAATCAGGTGCTGTGCATCCTATCTCCCGCTTAAATACGTATAAACGAACAAGGCCATCTGGCAGGTTTTGTTGGTATGTTACTTTATACATAAATTTTATACATCCCTCGCTGGTGGTTTATTAAGCGAATTCTCTTCTGCCAATTCCGGCTTTTTTTAGGGAAATAGCCTAAATTGTTGCTATCTTGTGACTAAAAGACGTTATTTCCGACATGTTTCTTGTTACGAAACAAACGGTAACTATTTCGCTTTTTCCGTAAGGTAAAATATCTAGTTAGAGTAACGGATTGTGTCGTGGGAGAATTTTCAGTATTTACCTGAGCGGTGAAGTCTCCCTGGAAAAGAAAATATGCCTTTTTTTCTGTCTGTTATGCGGCAGTTAACGGGGTGTGCTGAGATCTGTACCAGCGTGAAGAAAGTCTGGACAGCGAAGTTGCGCTTAATACCTTGATGGCAGGATTGATTGGGTCACCATCATAGGTACAGGCAAAGCCCGTGAAAGCGGCACGTATGGGAATGTGTGCTTTCATCAATAGGGAACGGTTGCCAATAGCCAGTAGTTGTTTGGTGCTAAGAAAGAGGAACGTGCATCATGAACCGTATATACCGAGTCATCCGTAGCAGGACCTACAACCGTGATGTGGTTGTGTCGGAAATTACGAAAACCACCGGTAAAAGCAGTAGTGAAGTCCGTACCACGGCAAGGGAGAATCCGTCCTTTAAGGCATGGCTTGCTGGTATGGCGGCGGCCGGGTTGCTGGCGTTGCCTGCCGTTTCATTTGCTTCTGATATTACGGGGTTTGATGGCAAGTCCATGATCAATGCGGGCGATAAGGTGCACAACCTCTATGCCCAGCAGATCAATTCTTCCAAGGCCACCGGTTCGGTTGGTGTCAGCAAATACGGCAAATTCAATCTGACATCAGGTGATATCGCCAACATGCATTTCAATAAGAAGGGTGAGTCCCTTAATGCAGACAGCCTGGTCAACCTGGTCAAGAACAGGATCAACATTGAAGGGACCGTCAATGCGTTGAAAGGTAATAAGATTGGAGGGCATCTTTACTTCTTAAGCCCGGAAGGTATGGCGGTTGGCAAGTCCGGTGTCATCAATGCCGGACAGTTCACGGCAGTTGTCCCATCGACCAAACTCTTCGATAAGCTGACAAGCAGCAATGCCAATACCTTCAATGAGCATTTCTATGACTATGTCATGGAAAAGGGCAAGATTGATGATTTAAGTGACTGGTATTCTTACGACAATGACAAGAATATCAATATCGAAGGGACGATCAACACCCGTAGTGGCATCAAGCTCAGGGCATCCAAGATTGACATTGCCGAAGGCGCTAAGCTTTTAAGCAACCAGGCCATTGATTTTTCCAGTCTGGTTAACACCACGGATTTTGGCGGTCTGTCAAATGTCGTGATGACCGCATCCACCGATGATAAGACGGGCGATATTGTGCTCAAGGCCGGGGTGGAAAGCAAAGCAACCGATGGCATTTTCCCGTCAGCAGAGCGGTTGCTCCCCTTCAAGACAACGACCCGTAAGGCCATCATCAATGTCGATGGTGAGATTGAGACAGATGGTGATGTTGAGATTGGCGCCGTAGCTAAGACCACCTATACAGAAGGCAATATCCTTAACATCCTGGATCAGACGGATATTGTTGGCAAAATCCTCGGTGCCAGTGGCTTGACGATGGTGGCCGATATTGCCGACAAGACGAATACATCACATATCACCCTTGGCCAGCATGGTTCCATTACCAGTGGCGGTGATACGGACATTTCTGCAAGCAGTTCCACGAAGCTGAAGCTGTCTGCCAATACACCAGCGAAAAAGACGGGGGAAGCGATTTCCAATGCCCTGCCGGTCCTCTCTGTCGGTGTCATCAACCAGACCAACAATGCCTTGGTTGACATTTATGGGGATATTGATTCAGGGGATGCGCTCTCTTTAAATGCAGCAGCAGAAACTTCTGCTTCCCTGAAAGTCAAATCAGCGACCGAAGTCAAAGACGAGCCGGGCGCACCTGAAACCAATCTGGTTTATTTTTCTTTGGGGGTTATTGCCAGTGATACCAATGCGGGGGTCAACATCCATAAGGGGGATAACAAGATCACTGCAGGGGGTCCTGTCGATATTTCTGCGACTGCGGGTGATGACCTATCGATGGAAGTCGAATCTTCAGCCCCTGACAAATCGTTTGCTTCTACGGCCATTGGTATTATCGACAGCGATTCCGATGCGTCGGTGACGATTGACCGCTCCATTGAAGCCAAGGGGGAAGATGAGCGCAAGAAAGAAGATAAGAAAAAGCCATGGGTCAATATCTTTGCCGGGAATACATCTGATGATGGGGGATACCTCAATTCCCTGAACGTGACCAATACCCTGGGGGATATTGATTATGAGAGCGAAGTCAAGTTTCCATGGATGAAGAGCCCGGGCGTCGTGGATTCTTGGTTGGATCCCTTGCTTAAGAAGCTCCAAGGCAAACTCCATAATTGGCGTTATGGCGCAGGTGCTGCGGCCCCTGGGAATGGACCTGTTTCCGCTCTCCTTCAGAGTTGGGGGGAATATTTCAAGCCTGGGGTGAGCCTTGCCGTTGATACGCAGAAAAATACGGCCCAGATTGCCGTAGGCGATGGTGTCACCATTGATGCAGGGAAGAAAAACAACATTGTGCTTGATGTCAACATGGATATGACGGGCCTTAATGTTGTTTCAGAAGGTGTCGGCAACCTGCAAGGGGAAGACCAGGAAACGAAGGTCATGGTGGCCGTCGGTGTCCAAGGGAGCAATATTGAGAACACGGGGCTCTTGAGGATCGGTAAGGATGCCAAGCTGATTGGTAAGGACGTCAGTATCGAGTCTGATGCCAATATGGCTTACAACCCAGTCAAGAGTGCGGCAAGTGATGTTGGGGAGTCTTGGGAAAAAGTTTGGGAAGCCCTCAAGGACATCGACAAGGATGTAAGCAGTATTTCGGAAATCGGCGAGAAACTCGATGCACTGAAAAACATTGAAGACCCAACGAAGCTGCCAGACGCGTTGGAAGAAATCGAAAAGATGGGGTCTTCCCGGATGGATGCTTTCTTAGAGACCATCAAGGATTTCCCTGAAGCCTATGGCAAAGTCAAGAGTGCTTGGAAATCGACGTTAGGTCTTTTGGATCCAGCGACTTACACGAACTATTACGCCCGCGCAGAAGTGGCAAACACCAAGCAGGGTGATGATAGCAGCAAACTGGATGTTGCCGGGGCGATCAACATTGGCATCCTGCACAATGAAGCCGTTGTCTCGATGGCAGAAAATGCCAAGGTTGAGGCCGGAGGTGACGTCAAGCTCCATGCCGGCACCGAGACCCAGACGGTTGCCATTACGGGTTCGGGTGGCAAGTATCTGCAGTCCAATGAGTCTGGCAAGAGTGGTGTGGGAATTTCCCTGGCCATCCAGAACATTTCTGGGGACGGTTTGGTCTTAATGGGCAAAAAGGCTTCCGTGTCAGGCAAGAACATCACGGTTGAATCCGATAATGATATGAAACAGTATGGCATCCTCTACGGATCGGGGATTGCTGACGGAGCCTTTGGGCTTACCGGTATGGTCAATGTCATGAACGGGGACAGCAACAGTGTTATTTCCATTGATGATGAGGCGGCATTAACGGGTACCGGGAAAATCGACATTAAGGCAGTGAACGATACGATGCTCTTGGGGATTTCCGGTGGCGCAACATTAGGAGGCAAGGGCAATTATGCGTCAGTCGGTTTTGGCCTTGACATCATTGATTACGATGCCAATGCGGTGGCTGCGGTTGCCGACAATGCCACCGACAATCCTGATCTAAAGAAAGAAACCAGTGACTGGTTGACTGATGAAGAGAAAAACACGGTAAAGACGCAGGCTGCACAATACCGTGAAGAAAATAAAGAGCAGGTCATCGCGGAAGTTGATCAGGATATCGAGAAACAGGTCGTCAAGCAGGACGAACGGGATGATGAAATTGAGCGGCGGCTTAAAAACATCGAAGATATCAGGCTGGGAGAGCTTGAAAAGGAACTCTTAGCCACGAAGACGGATGCCGACAAGGCGCTTGAAGTCAATGTGAAACGGGCGAAGGCGGTGAAACTGGCCCAAGACATGGCCAAGGAAGTGGCCGTCCATACTTATGAGGATGGTAAGGAATCCGAAGCCAAGGCGGCTACCGTTGATATGACTGCTGTACTGGGAACCACGACAGCCAGTGGCAGCCATGGCACGATCAAGACGACAGATTTTGGCATCACTTCCCAGACTGATGGCACGATCAACAGCATCGGCATTGCAGGGACTTACAGTGCGGATGAACATGAATGGTATGGTAAGTACAACGATATCATGAACCGTTCCAAGGCATCGTCCTTCATGTCGGATTTCCTGCCTAAGATCACTGAGTTGCCTATCAACTATGCGAATAAGAAGCTCGGTGGCAAGATCAAGAACAAAATCGGTGGGGCTGCCGCGGCTGCCGGCGCTGCAGCCGCAGTAGCACCCGCAGTCGGTGTTGGTAACGTCGATCTGCATATGGCTGGTGCAGGTAGCTTGGCCATCAATGTGGGCGATGGGATGACGGTTGCCATGGTGGATAATACGGCCATCACCTCACCACAGGGCGGTAAACTCGATGCAGTTCATGCCAAGGCGACTGATGCGCTCTTTTCTGGGGCATGGGCAGGCGGTGCCGCAATCAATGCGCATACCGGGGCTGCTGGCGGTGGGTCTGACCAGTACTCAGCGGGTGTGTCATTGGGTTACAACTCCTTTGACCGGGATGTGATATCGCTCATCAGCAATTCGACTGTCACGGAAGCGGGGACCATTACCAACGAAGCGACCAAAAAGGGGGCTGAGGTCGGTCTTGGTATTGGACTGGCCGTCTCCAAGGGACAGGCTGGTGGGACTGAAGGCTCTATTGGCTTATCTGTTTCTTACGACCGCTCTTCAACCGACATCCATGCGTTGATGTTCAGCGACACCGTGACCGGCAAGGATACCAAACTGGAAAACACCGCATACAATCAGGACATCCAGGTTGCAGGGGGTGTGGATTTTGCTTGGACATCTGGTGGTGATGACGGTGTGGGTATTGGCGGGACGGCAACCGTTGCCAAAATCAGGGACAGCTTGCAAAGCGGTATTTATGGTGGCACCTATACTAAGATGGACGATGTCAAGGTTGAGGCCGTCAAGTCTTCGCTACAGGTCAATGCGGCGGTTGCCGGGGCTGTCAGCACTGAAGATTCAGCCAAGGATGCCAGCATCGCACTGGCCATCGGCCTCGTTGACAATGAGTCAAACGCATTCATCCGAAATGCTAATATTACCAGTAGCGGTACCGTCAGTGTCGAAGCGAATGACACAGCGAATGAAAGCAGTTACCAGGAATACCTGAAAAAACGGGGTATTGACTACGAGGGTACCAGTTACTTGGGTGAAAAGGGAACTGAAGTCGTCAATGACATAAAGGGCGGCAGCAAGGTCGTGAATGTTGCCATCGGCTTTACCAAGTCGGGTAAAGGCGGCGGCAGTGTGGCCGGGTCGGTCAATGACCTCACTGAAAAGATGACGGTTGATGTGACCGGTTCTACCATCAATGCCAACAGGCTGCAGGGGCAGGCCGATAGCAAGACGACCATTGTCGGTGTAGCAGCGGGTGTATCGGTTGCCGGTGAAAAATTCAATGGTGCTGGTTCTTTTGCCTGGAATGACCTCGATACGGAAAACACGGCCGCCTTTGTCAACAGCACCGTTCGGGCTGACCAGGTTTCTGCCATCGCCAACAACCAGGCGAATACGGTTGCCATTGCCGGTGAGTTGGGTTTTGGCAAAGGGGTCGCAGCCGGCTTGGCACTGTCTGGCAATACCATTGACAGTGCGACGGCAGCTTTAATCCAAGGGGGCTCCTATCAGGCAAAGGACAATAACAGTACCTTGGCTGTTGATGTGGATGCGCAGAACAAATCCGATGTCACGGCAGTTTCTTTTGGTGCCCAGATTTCACGGGAAAGCAGTGCATGGAACGGCACGGTTGCCGTCAATTCGGGGGATAACAATACCGAAGCGGCCATTGAAACGGCTAAAACGAAGGATGCCCAAACCGGTGAGGAAACGGAAAAAGGGACCCAACTCGCTGACGTCAGCGCCATCAAGGTCAATGCAACGGACAGTTCAACGCGCCGGGCTGGTGCAGGTGAACTGACTTGGTCGAAAGATGGGGTTGCGGCAGTCGGTGTTGCCATCGGCTATAGTGAAATCGGTGGAACCAGTGCCAAGTCCGGTAAAGAAAAGGAAATCTTACGTGCGGAAATCAAGGGCGCTGACATTACCACGAAAAAATCAGGCGACGCCAATCCGACCATTGCCGTGAATGCATCGGATACCTCCAAACTGACCACAGCGGGGGTTGGCCTGGGTATTGGTCAAGGTGATGACAACAAGTTGAATGGCCAGGGGGCAGCGGCAGCCGGTGTGATTGCCAAGAAGACGACGGCGGCTATTACGGATACAAAGGTCGATACCGACAGCGCCGGCAGGAAAACGGGCAGTGGAGCTGCTGAGGTGACAGTCAAGTCCGTTGCGGACAACTATATCGGTTCCGGTGGTGTGGCGGCTGTTGGCTCTTTGGGCAGAAATACCATTGTATCTGCAGGGATTGGTCTGGCGATTAACAAAATCGGTAATGCAACGACCGCTTCTGTTTCCGGATCTAAGATGAATATCAATGAGTTACTGGTCAGTTCTGATGCGGTTTCTCAAGATGTTGGTGTGGCGGTTGGTTTTTCGGGGAGTGCCGGTAAAGTTTCATTAGCGGGGTCTTTTGGTTACAACTACATCAACAGTTCGGCAACAGCTGAGCTCAAGGATTCAACGGTTACCAGTGAAGGTAACATCGGGGTTGTTGCCAAGAGTGATGAATTGATTGGCAATTATGCTGGGGCTGTCAGTTTTACAGCAGGCGGGGATATGTCTGCTGCGATTGGGGCATCGGTTGCGGTCAATGAGATAGATGGGGATACCGCTGCCAATGTGTCGGGTAGCACGCTGACAGCCAAAGGCAATACGGGTAAGACGGTCGCATTAAAGAGCCAGGTGGAAGACGATGCCATCATTGCGCACCAGGCAAGTTTGGAAACGTTTGACCCAGCCCGCCTTAAGAAAGCACGCAAGGATACCACCAAGACGGGGTTGGTGGTCGATGCTTCTGCAACCCATGCGATTGCGTCTGACCTGGTGACGGCTGGTGTGGCGGTATCCAGTAATGGCGGGGCTGCTGCGCTGACGTTCAACGAAAACTATATCGACGGCAAGACAGAAGCGGCAGTTACCCAGACCGACATCAATAAGGATGCGGTTAAGACTGTGGGCAACGACCAGGCTGTACCAGACGTCGGGAATAAGCAGGATGTGGCGATAACCGCTTCTGACTATACGAATGTCGGGGCATTTGAGGTCGGTTTTGGCGGTTCCAGCAATGTCAGTGTCGGTGCGACGCAGAATACGAACAATGCGAAACGTACTGTCACCGCAAAACTCGAAGGCAAAGACAGTGCACATAAAGCCAAAGTCAATGCGCATGACTTGGATGTCTTAGCCGTTTCCAAACAAGGGCTCTCCAACTTGGGTTTAGCCGGTGCTGTGGCCATCAAGGGGGCGAGTGCGGCAGCCAATATCCTGAACGATACGTTTGATACGACGACGCGGGCATTGGTTACGCATGCCGACATCGGTATCACAGACAAGGCTACTGTTAAGGCGGACAACCTTTCACGTGCTTATCTCGGTACCTACGATGCTTCTTTTACCGCGATGGGCGCGGCATTGGGGACAGGTATCGGTATTATTTCCCAGACGTCGAAGGTGCATGCAGATGTCGCCGATACGGTCATATCCGACCATAAGCCGTCATCAGTGGGTAAGGCAACGACCATTGACGTTGGTGCAACCCATACGGTAGATACCGGTACCTATTTCACGGCAGTGGCTATTGCGGGTAAAGGGGCGGCCGGCTCTGGAACGTTCACCAACAATGACTTTGATGCCGAAGTCAGGGCGTCTGTTGACAAGTCTACCTTGACGGCAGATACCGTGACGGTTGCTGCCAAAGAAGACCTCTATGCCGAAAACTATGGGGCCAATATTTCTGGAGCCCTCTTTGGCGCTCTTGGGATCAACAGTACCAATGACACCGTCCACGACAAAGTCTACACAAAAGTCACTGGCAGTACCTTAGAGGGGCGTAAGTCGCTGTCAGTCGATGCTGAAGCCAGACGTGATCTGCGCCAGACGGTGGCCAATGTTTCTGTGGGGTCAATTGATATAGGGGTCAATATCCAGCACACGCATATCAACAAAGAAATTACGGATAAAGATGTCTTAAGCAAGATCAACGAGGCCAATAAGAGCAACACGGATATGACCGATTACTTTGCCGGGCTGGATAGCGAAGGCAAAGCAAAACTCAGGAAACACACCGAATACACGATCGGAACGGGTGAGACGACTGATATGACGGGGGTTCATACCCTTGTTACGAAGTCTACCTTGAAAGCCGATGAAAAAGCAGGCTCGGTCAATGTTTCATCCGTAGAAAGGAACCGCGTCAATTCCAGGTCCGGTAGCGGGGGTGTTGGTGCCGGATCGGTTGTGACGACCATATCCGGTGTCGATGTACACCATAAGACCGATGTGGCACTGGACAATACCGATGTCCATGGCAAAGACGTCATGGTGCAGTCTTTGTTGGGCGACAACAAAAAGCATCTTGATGGGTATGAAGCCGCAATCAACGCGGGTAAGACTGAGGAAGAGGTCAAAGACAGCAATCCCGGTCTTTATGCGTTGACGGGTGTGGGTAATGTGGGGCTTGGCCTTGCGGTCACACCGTCTGATGCCGAGGTCAAGTCGGACGGGACATCCGGTATTGCCCTAAAGAATACGGGTATTGTTGGTGATACGGTGACACTCTCCGCAGCTGATGTTACCCATAAGCAGTCCTATGTGACTTCTGTATCGGTTGGTACCGCAGCTGCCAATCTCATCGATTCCGATGTTTCCGATAAAAGTGCGTTGAATATCGACTTGCTATATGACCAGGCCAAGACCATCAAGGCCAACAAAGTCTTTACGGCCGATGCCCAGAAAATGGATACCGCCAAGGCCTATTCGGTTGGCGTTGCTGCCTCAGGCGTTGGTGCTGCGACAAACCAGGCAGAAGCCATCGATGAGAGTACGGTAGGCGTTGCAGTTAAGGGCAATAAACTGACGCTTGATGCGGCACAGGCCAACTTCTCGGCGATGAACGCACCATCACTTGAATACGACATCGACAACCACGGGTTCTCCATCATCACCGGGTTCTATTCCGGAGGGACGGCCAAGGCGGTGTCTTCCGCTGTCGTGGATGTGGCCGCTGGCAATACCTTCAATGTCGACAGGCTCTCGTTCAAGTCCCAGATCGGTGAAAAAGACCGGACGATGGTTTCCGGAAAGATTGCCAGTGTCAGTGTTTCAGGTATTGATTTCGCGCCAGACAAAGGGTTGACCGAAACCCAGACCACTTCCAAGGTTACGTTAGGTGGCCAGACCTATAAGAAGGATAAGGATGGCAATGCACAGACAGAACTGACGGTTGCCGCGACCAATGATATCAGCCATGCCAACAAGGCCTGGCTGCTGGCACCGTTGCGTGTCTTGGATTTCAGCCCGAACGGGGCGGCCCAAGCCCATGCGGTATCCAAGGATAAGGTTCAGGCCACTGCAGGGGGTGGCTTCGTCAAGACGGCGGATATCATCGCCCAGGGGAGTGACTTTGCCGACAATTATGCCAGTGGCAATGGGGGTGTCGCCGTTGGCTTAGGTGTGGCGTCCAAGGCCATCAGCAAGTTTGACAACGATGCGGCGGTGACCATCGGTGGCGAGTGGAAGGCTAATGAAATCAAAGTGTCTGCCGTGCAGCGTGATGAACTCGAATCGGAAACTTTTTCCGGCCATGGTGGTGCCATTGATGTCACCTGGGTCCAGTCTGACGCGTCGATGAATGGCAAGTCCAAGGTGGATGTGGCTGAAGGGGCGAAGATTGAATCCGGTACGGTGGCTATCCATGCCGGCAACCAGCTCTACACCAACCAGAGCGGCAAATATGCAAACCGTGTCCATGGGGTGGTCGGTGCGTTTGCCGGTGGTGGCGTGATGACGGCTGATGATACGGCGCAGAAGACTGCCGAGGTCAACATCGGTAAGAATGCCCAGATTTTAACGAGTGCCCAGCAGACCTATGAAGCGGATACTGTCACGCACATGAACAATACCGTCCTGGGGTTGACGGCTGGGTTTATCGAAGGCGGGACGGCACGTGCCTACACCACGCATACCTACAACAACCTGATCAATGTCGAGGAAGGCTCACTCTTAAAGAACACCGGTACCTATAACGATGGCGGTATTACCCTAAGTGCCCATGAAGACCTGTTTGAACGGGTCGATGCCGATGCCCATGCAGCGGGTGTCATTGGTGTGGCGCCGAATTCCAGGGCGTTCAATACGACCAACCGGACCGATAGGATTACGGTCAAGGGGACGATTGACAGTAAACGTGACATCAACCTGTATGCCGGCGCCGGCATCAATGGAGAAAGGTCTTCACTCAGGCATGAAACGGTATCGGAAACCTACAATGATTCTGTCGCCCCGATAGGTTGGTCCACCAACCCGCAAGCGGTAATTACGAGTAAGAACCAGGTTATTGTCGAAGGCAAAGCTGCTGGTAAGGCAGTCCAGGACATCAACATTGTTGCAGACAGTGGTACGGAAGACGGGTATATCGAATCGCGTTCTGCCTGTTTATATAGCAGTACCGAATCCGATAAGAAGATCCTGTCCCAGGCCGAAGGGGATTCCAGGTATACCAGCACCAGCGACAATTTTGCCCGGGTCGATGCGGGTGGGCTCCTCCAGGCAGGCTTAAACAGCCGCTTCCAAGTGTCTATTGCAGGCCTTGCAGTCCCAGATGGGATGAAGATTGACGGCAAAAATGATGCAGGCAGCTATCAGGTGAGTGTCCTGGATGCCGAGGGCAAAGGGTTCAAGGCGACCGTCAAGCCCGATGGCACGATGACAGACGTCGTTGTGGATGAAGGCCACGAAGCGATGAAAGACATCGGCGAGCATATCAAGGCTGGGACGATGGATTATGCCAATACATTGGCGACCCAGTGGAAACGGCTCAATACACTCCTGGAAGCTTATGATGGGAAGACGTTGGACCAGGATCAGATGACCGCTTATTACGGTTACCTGCAGGAAAAGCAGGTCCTGGAAGACCAGATGGAAAAACTGGGGCTGATGCAGGAGGTGACAGACGAAAAGACCAAGAAGACGCAGAAAATCCCAGTGCTCGCAGGTTACAAGGTCGTCTATGTTGAGATGCCGGATGAACTCGTGGCCAGTGGTGGCAGCATCAACGTCAATTCAGACAATTTCTATGGTGAAGGCCAGCTTAAAGCCAACGGCAAGCCAGGCATCGGCGTGGATAACCAGTCGAATGCTTACCTGAAACTCAACCAGATGACATTGGGCAATGATGATGGGGGAATTATCTATCGGGATACGGTCTTAGATGATGCGTCAGGTATCTCAGAAATCAATAAACTGAATAAAAACAGTAACTACAAAGCGAAATTTAATCCATTTTCAACCGGTGGTAACAAGGGGGATGGGGGCATCAAGGTGGTCAGTGAGAACACCCGGGGTGCGACCACCGCAGTGACAGCGCCTGATCAGGATCCGGCTAAGCAGGGGCAGACCCTTAAAGGGACTTATACGGCGCTACCAACGGTTGAGGTGGCAGGATCGATCCAAGGTTCCAAGAGCAAGGTCGAAATTGAAAACCTTTCAGGCAGCATCATCATTGATTCGGGGACGGCAGACAATCCGATCAACATCAATGGCAAAGAGATTGTGCTTAAAGCCAAGGAGGACATTTCCCAGGGCTTTACCAACGGAATGGTCAATATCGGCTATACCCCGGAAGCGGTTTTGGCTGACCTTGAACAGTCTAAGAAGAATCAGACACTGACCCACTTATCGCCAGAGTCTAAACTGCACGAAACCAGGAAAGCCAATGCAGTATCGGTCAACACGATCCTTGACAATGCCAATTCGGGAGGGCGTATTGCCGGTGGCAGCGTTTATCTGGCTGCATCTGCCATCAACATCAATGGGTTGATCCAAAGTGGTTTTGGCAACTATTCTGCTGAGATTAACGAATTCCAGCTTACTGCGGCAATTAGAAACAGCAAGATGGGCACGGGCGGAACCATTGTCAACGGCCGTCAGATGTATAAGGTCAACCAAGGCGGCTTTCAGAAGGGCTCCGATGGCATCTACGGGTATGTTGTCCAGGTTTACTATGATCCGTCCACCAAGGGGCTGGTTGTTGAAGACATCGATACCTCAGGGGGTAAGGTTTATTTGACCGGGCGCATCCTCTCTACCGGTAAAGGCAGGATCTATGCGATGGACGGTGGGGCTGATATCACCATCAAGAACCAGTCCAAAGCCGCATTGCAGATGGGCAAGGTCCAGAACAATAATATTGATGGGGTTATTGAGATTACCGATACCCAGAAAAATCTCCGTACGACGTATACGCGCAACCAGACCACGTCCCTGAACTTGGATAATTATGAAGCCTGGATGGCGGCTAGTGACGCGGATAAGGCTAAATATATTTCGGTCAGTGGGGCTTCCAATGAATACAAACCACAGGCCAATATCCGCTACAACTGGACGGATGGGACCCAGACGACAACCCAGACGACTTATCAGACGGATAAGACGAAGTTCTTGTCGATTATCACAACGGATGAGACGACCATCAGCAATGAAGAAAAGGATTCCAGTAACATTAAGGATTCCCAGACGTATAAAGGTGCGCCTTTGCCTGAAGGGGCGTACCTGTCGATGGGCAAGTCGGGTGATGCCGCCTATATCCTGACAGCAGACAACCTGGTCATGGACCAGTCCCGCTCCAAGGTCGAGAGCTGGACGGAATGGCATTTCCTGAACAAACATTACTACAGCCGTTGGACGAAGACGACTGGGACTGCCCAGATCTATGCGAACAGCCTGATTGCCGACAAACCGATCGAAATCGGCTTTTTGGGTAAGAAAGACGGCTCGATTACCATCTCCAGTATCAAGGACGTCGCCTTCAGCAATCAGGTCCGGAACAATTCTGCTGGCGCAACGTTTAAGACCACCGTATCGGATGGTGCCATTACCCAGCAGGCGGGAACCGGCATTTTTGGCAACCATGCCGACTTATCGGCAAAAGGCGCCATTACCGGCATTGCCATCCACGCGTTGGATGAAAAGCAGGCGGTGAAACTCGCTGCCGTCAGCCGTGAGGGAGCGGTGACGGCAGATGTTGACGGTAGTGTGCAGATCAAGAACCTCGCAGCGGGTGTCGGCGATGCCTTAAAGGCCGATACATATGGTGATAAGAATATTGTCTTGGCGGCAACAGGTGACATCACGCAGGATCCAAGCGCAGATGCTTATGGTGTCAAGGGACAGCATATCGCTCTTGAAGCAGGCGGTGGTGTCGGCGGGCCGATTGATGCGGTTGATAGTGAGCCGCTGAAGATCCAGGTCGGTCAGACAGCCAATGGCAAGGATCCGCTTTCGGCCAGCATCAACATCAAGGCGCAGGATGACATCAACCTGGTCCAGGGAACCGGTGACATGCGTATCGGCAAAATCACTACGGCAGGTCATGTCAGCCTTGAGGCTACGGAAGGGACGTTCATTGATGCACTGCCTTACAGTGGGACGGACAATAACATTGATATTGATGCGAGGATCCAGCGTTGGATTGATCTGGGCTTGATTGAAGGGGAAGGGGAAAACGCCTATACCCGTCAGTTGGCCAAAGCGGTTACCGATTACGAAGAAGCGATGCAGCAGACGTATGACGGCTACCAGCAACAGAAGGCCGTCTACGAATCGGACAAGGTCAAGAACTATTCTGAAGCCAGGTATACGGAACTGGCTGCCTATTTCGAAGCCAATCCAACCGCGCCAGAAGATGTGGATTCTGATGCGTACAAAGCCTATGCCGAAAAATTCCATGAATATTCGGATCTCGCAGATGCCAAGGGCTATCTGGAGCATAAGGGCAACTATGACACGTTGGATGCGAAGTTCGGCGCTTACAGTACCTTGGCTGATTATCTGGCCCAAGACAGCGACTATTTGGCATTGGTCGATAAACGCGACCACCCAACCTATGCCTGGACGAAGGAGCAGATGCTCTATGCGGTACGCAACAGCATTATCAACAAGACCACCGGCTCGACTGACCAGGAAAAGAAAAATGCCAATGTCTCGGGTCAGGACATCATCTTGAAAGGTAAGGGCGTTGGGATTGATAAGTCGGTCTCTGAAACCATTATGGTTGACCAGCTGATGCCGGGATATACCGATAAGGAGACCGGCAAGACGTATGTTGATTACTTAAAACAGCTCGCGAATGCTGATGCGGCTGATGTTGATGTCATCTATGCAAAAGATGCCGATGGCAACAGGCGGATGAGCCGTGTCCCTGTCTATCAGACAGATGCCGATGGCAAGGTCGTCCGTGATGGGGATGGCAATCCGGTCATCGCTTTCTACCGGGATGGCAATCCAGAAATTGAGGGCTTTGTCATTGGTGGCAAGTCAGCGCTCGGCATTTATGCGGCGGGTAAGGTGACGGTACGGTCTGCGGCGGATGACACCCACGATGGGGATGTGTATTTGGCTGCCCGAAGGAAGGATGGCGTCAATGACTATTCCGCCTTAAATATCCACCAGGTCAGCATCGATAATGTCGATTTATCGAATCCACGGGGGGATGTCAGGATTTTAGGTAAGGCCGGTGTCTACAATGCGCTTGGTGATGATCAGCATGCCAACATCATGGCACACAACCTGATTGTTGAAGGCGGAAACGGGGCCATTGGGACTAAGGAGGATCCTTTTGCTGTCTTCTTAAGCGGTCATCTGACAGCCCGGGCGAATGACAGCATCTTCATCAGGAACCAGGATACCCAGTCTGAACTTATGCTGGCATCGGTTTACTCCCCGGATCAGGTGTCTCTGTATTCCGAAGCGGGCATCCTGATGGCAGATGCCTATGACGACTTGGGCTATATCAATGCGGGTAACGGCCTTGATTTGGCTGTTGATCCTGTCACCGGGGTCATTGGCTCTGAAGATAAGGCATTACGCATCCTGATGAGGGATGGCGCCATTGAATTGGAAGCCAAATCGGCCCATATCCATGGGGTCTACAACGAGGATGCGACAACCGATACGATGCGTTTGGGTGACATTACGACCCAGGAAGGGTTTACGGCATCCAGCGAAGGCAAACTGATCCAAGAGGGCACCTTGACGGCAGGTGGTCATGGGGAGATTGCCAATGTCACGCTGTCTGCTTTGGGTGACCTGACCTTGGATGGGGCGGTGACAGCCGGCCAGGTAAGCGGTGGCTTTGCCCAAGATGGCAGTACCCTGACGTTGATTTCGACGAACGGGGGGATTTCCCAGACAGGAGGCGGTGCCATCACGGCGGCTGCGTTAAAGACCATCTCTGCTGGGGAAGTGGACTTACAGAACACTGAAAACACGCTCTCTGGACGCAAGGGGGATGAAGCCATTGTCAGCTATACGGCAAGTGGTGTCACCCCGAAAGGTGCTTCAGAGCCGAACAGCATCAACGGTAATGTATCTGTCTTAGCGTACAGCCCAGAATTAAGCATCGCTTTCGAATCACCGGTCAATGGTGATGTTGACATCGAGAATATGTATTGGAAAGATGCGCCTGCTCCTGCGGGTGAGGGCGGCGTGCTGCTGGTCTCGGGGGCTACCGTCAACCGTTCGGATTCAGCGGCTGGCAAGGTGACATTGATTGGTTATGGTGATGTGACCATTGCGGGCAGTACTCCCCTTGTGACGGCATCTGATATGAACCTGTGGTCAACGCATGGCGATGTCTCATTCCTCAGAGGGGGTGTCAAGACCCGTTCGGGTGATGTTTTTGTTTCAGCGGCAGAAGCAGTCAATATCGGTGCGCCAGTCCAGGTCGCCGATGGCCATACACTTGATCTGAGCGTATGGCCGGCAGGCGAAGACAAGGCGTTTGCCATCAGGGAAACGAGCGACGATGGGGTCATCCGGGCAGAGACGGTGAACATTACCAGTGCCCAAGGGATTGACCTGCAGAGTGTCGGTAACGAAATTGGGACATTCTCTGTCTTCAATACACAGGCGTTGGATCCATTGACAGGCGATGTCCTGCTTAAGGCATCCGGATTACAGGATGGTAAAGACCTTAGGGTCAGGATTGAACCCCAGGTTCATGGTAATGTCGCCATTACCAACCTGGCTGAAGGGGGAAGCCTTGACCTGGCTTCGCTTCATACGGTCAACACGGACTGGCAGGGCCGCCCAACGGGCGGGGATATCTTCCTGCGGACGGATGCAGACCTGATATTGTCCAATCCTGTTATTGCTGAAAGCAATCAGGACGCAAACGAAGTCCGTCTGGTTTCAAAGAGCGGGTCTGTCGGTATTGCAACGCAGCTTCAGGTCGATGGTAATGTCATCGCAGAAGCAGAAAAAGGACAGATTGTTGAATTGCCAGAGGGTGTCATCAAGGCAGAGGAAGTCAGAACCTTCAGTGGCGGTACGGTTGACCTCCAGAACGAAAACAATGCGTTCAACACGTTCTGGGCATTTGGAACCCAAGATGGCGATATCCTGGTGAAATCCGATGTGAAGGAACTGTCTGCAACCATTGAAGCGGAAGTCAATGGTGACGTTGAATTAGCCAATGTGGCTGAAGGCGGCAATCTGACCCTGACGCATGCGCTTTCGGCATTTGATCTAACGGTCAATGGATCTGAACGCCGTGGCAGGGAAGGCCATCTTTACCTGAATGCCGATGGAAACGTGACAACAGATACCAGTGGCATGACCGTCATGTCCGACATTGCCATCAAGTCGGTCCATGGCAATATCACCATGGGTCGGGAGGCCGGGCATAAGACGGTATCCAACAATGGTTTAATCAACCTCTTTACGGGAAGTGGCAATATTGCAGTCAATGATGATCTTAAGGCTTTGGCCGTCAATGCCATTGCCGATGCGTCGGCAGGTCCGGTAAGTATTGCCTTAAATGGTGATGTCGCCGTACGCGATGACCTCAATGCGCAGGTTGTCCACGATGGGGACATCACAATCGGCGGTAATGTCAGGGCCAGCCGTAGTGTCCTTGCATCGGTTGACGGTGATGGGGACATCGCTTTCACTGGCGATGTCGAAGCGGTCAACAGTATCAAGGCGAAAACCGCATCAGGTGACATCACTTTCCTAGGGGAACGTACAGCAGCTGGACAGATTGGTGTGGAGGCTGTCGAAGGCAATATATGGGTTAACAGCCGGGTTGAGTCCACCAAAGGAAACATCTCCTTTAAGACGTTTGATCAGGATAGCTTAAGTGATGATGAAGGGAATATCACCTTCAGGTCCGGTAGCACGCTCTCATCTGCTACGGGCATCAACCTGCAGACGGTCAACGGGGATATCACGATTGCTGGCCGCCTTGGCGGATCTGGTGATTCAGGTGATGCGCGGGTTATTGCTAACAACGACATCTCCATGGGCAGCAGCCAGTCGGGCAGCCTGTATATCAACGGTAAACTGGAATCGACAGCGGGTTCGATCTTATTGAAAACCATCAATGGCTCTATCCTGACCAGTGGTGATATCCATGCTGGCGAGACTGTGTCGGCAACAGTCTTTAACAATAACGATGCCAATATCAAACATCAGATCTTCGTTGATGGATCGATAGAAGCAGGCGAAGACATCCAGTTTGGGATCGGTCAGGCTGATTTGAATGCCCACGGTGATATTACCGTTTCAGGTTCGGTTCAGGCAGGTATGTCGGATGGCGATGAATACGGTGATGTCGTTGCCCTTATCCTGGGTACAGGGGATATCACGTTTGCAGGTGATGTCGATGCGCGGTCGACCGTATTTGCCGGCATCACTGGTGCAGGAAACATCAAAGTCCTTGGTGATGGTGTCGAGGGACATGATGTCCACGCGCACCGAGGCTTCGTCTATGCAGGCGTTGAGGGTGAAGGGAATATTACGTTTGCTGGCAATGTGACGGCCAACCAGGATGTTGAACTGTCGGTCAAGAATGGGCAGGGCAATATCACCATTGATGAGGATGTCGTTTCAGAGGCTGGTAATGTCCAGATGGTGGTTGATGACGGCATCATTACTGTTGGCGACAATGTGACAGCAGGCCAAAATGTTGCCATCCAAGCCAAGCGTGGCCAGATTGTCATCGGTGAGGAAGGTCAGCAAGGCGATATGCGCGATGCGGTTATCGCTGAAAACAATATTGACCTGGCCGTGAAAGAAGCCGGTTCTGTGACGGTATACGGTGTCATCCATGCCAAGACAGCCGATGTGGCCATGTCAGCCGTGTCTGAAAATTACGATGCGGAAAAAGGCCAACAGAACATCATCATTGATGCCAACAGCCGCATCCAATCCGGAAATGATGTGAAGCTGACCGCAACGAAAGGGGATATCCATGTCACCGATGCGGTCTTGGCAGGTCATGATTTGATTGTCAAAACGGTTGATGAAGGCTCTGTCTTCTTCGATACGGACCTTGAGGCGGTTAATGATATCGACTTGTCGGCCGATAAAGGGGATATCCATGTCGGCCATCAGGTGGTGTCGACCGAAGGCAGCATCAAGGCGGCTACCGGCGAAGGTAACATCGTCATCGGTTATACCGGCAATGGCCCTGCCAATGCGGTGGGCATCATTGATACCGTCTCTGCGGCCAAAGATGTCAGATTGGATACCGACCTGGGCAAGGTCTTGATCGATGGGGGTACGGCATCCCAGACAGGGGATATCCATATCGCTGCGGCATCTGCAACCTATACAGAAGGGGGTGAGAACACCAACATCATCATTGGTGTGACGGGTGACATTGCGGCTAAAGAAGGCAGTGTGACCCTTGAAGCAGAAAATGGTGACATTGTTGTGACGGATCAGGTTCATGCCAAGAAGAGCCTGAATGTCACAACCATCGGGCGGGGTGAGATTTCCCTTGGAACGGATGTGATGGTTGATGGCGACATCAACCTGATGACAGATGTGGGTGGTATTACGGTCGGCCATCAGATTCAGTCCACCGAAGGCAGCATCAAGGCCATTGTCAATGAGAAAGGCAACATCGAAGTCGGTTACACAGGTAAAGGCAATGCGGATGTGGCCGATGCGGCGGTTGTCGATACGGTCACCGCAGAGAAGAACATCACCCTTGAAACGGCGCTGGGCAAGATCCTGGTCAAGGGTGGTACGGACTCCAAGGCTGGGGACATCCATGTTGCCGCCGCGTCAGATAATTACCAGGTGGGTGAAAGCAGCATCGTCATCGGTGTCAATGGTGAGATTGATGCTGAACAAGGGGGAGTTTCCCTTCAGGCCAAGAATGGCGACATTGTCGTGACGGATAAGGTCAAGGCAGTCACTGGGCTTAAGGCGGTTACGGTCGAAAAAGGTGGTATCTCGTTTGGTACGGAAGTGAGCGTATCCGATGATATTGAACTGGCGACGGACGAAGGTGACATCACCATCGGCAAGCGGATTGAGTCCAAGGCAGGTAACATCACAGCCAGTGTCAACAAGAAAGGCAACATTGAAGTTGGCTACACGGGTCAAGGCCGTGCAGACGTTGCCGATGCGGCGGTTGTCGATACGGTCACCGCGGAGAAGAACATCACCCTTGAAACGGCGCTGGGCAAGGTCCTGGTCAAGGGCGGTACGGATTCCAAGGCTGGGGACATCCATGTTGCGGGCGCGTCGGCAGACTACCAGGCGGGAGAAAGCAGTATCGTCATCGGTGTAAACGGTGAGATTGATGCGGAAAAAGGTGCCGTTTCCCTTGCAGCCACGAAGGGCGACATTGTCGTGACGGATAAGGTCAAGGCCGTGACAGGGCTTAAGGCAGTGACGGTCGAAAAAGGCGACATCTCGTTTGGTACGACCGTGACCGTGTCCGATGCTATTGAACTGGCAACAGATGAAGGCAACATCACCATCGGCAAGCGGATTGAGTCCACCGAAGGCAACATCAAGGCAACCGTCGCCAAGGCAGGCAACATTGAAGTCGGCTACACAGGTCAAGGCCGTGCGGATGTGGCCGACGCGGTAGTTGTCGATACAGTCACCGCTGGGAAGGATATTACCCTGGATACGGCTTTGGGTAAGGTCTTGGTCAAGGGCGGTACGGCATCCAAGGCAGGGGACATCCATGTTGCGGCGGCCTCTGAGACTTACCAAGCTGGCGAAACCGGCAGCAACATCGTCATTGGCCTGAATGGCCAGGTGGATGCTGAGCAAGGGGGCGTTTCCCTTAAAGCCACGAAGGGTGACATTGTCGTGACGGACAAGGTCAAGGCAGTGACAGGGCTTAAGGCGGTGACGGTCGGTCAGGGGAACATTTCGTTTGGTACAACCGTGACCGTTTCCGATGATATTGAACTGGCAACGGACACTGGCAACATCACCATCGGCAAGCAGATTGAGTCTACCGAAGGCAACATCAAGGCAACCGTCGCTAAGGCAGGCAACATTGAAGTCGGCTATACAGGTCAAGGCCGTGCGGATGTGGCCGATGCGGTAGTTGTCGATACAGTCGCCGCCGGGAAGGATATTACCCTGGATACGGCTTTGGGCAAGGTCTTGGTCAAGGGTGGTACGGCATCCAAGGCGGGCGATATCAGCATTGCGGCGGCCTCTGAGACTTACCAGTCTGGGGAAGCTGGCAGCAACATCGTCATTGGCCTGAATGGCCAGGTGGATGCTGAGCAAGGGGGCGTTTCCCTTAAAGCCACGAAGGGTGACATTGTCGTGACGGACAAGGTTCATGCCGTCACTGGGCTTAAGGCGGTCACGGTTGAAAAAGGGGACATCTCCTTTAATACGGATGTTTCCGTGACGGGTGACATCAACCTGATGACGGAAGATGGCAACATCACCATTGGCAAGAAAGTCCATTCTACGGATGGCAACATCCTGGTTGAAGCCGCGGCGAAGGGCGTCGCGGCAGAAAAAGGTGAAATCAGCATTGGCTTTACCGGTGATGATTCGGATGATACGGTCTATGCTGCCAAGGATGTCACGTTGAAGACAGGACTGGGTAAGGTTCTGATTAATGGGGGGACAACGTCAGGCACAGGCGACATCAGTGTTTCAGCGGTATCCAAAGCCTATACAGAAGGTGCTGGCAGCAGCAATATCATCATCTATGACCATGGTGATATTGATTCCAGGCAAGGCAGTGTTTCCCTTGAAGCGACCCGGGGTGACATTGTTATAACGGACAAGATCCATGCCGCAAAAGACCTGAATGCCACAACCATAGACCAAGGCCATATTTCCTTTGGCCGTGATATCACGGTTGCAGGCGACGTCAACCTGACGACCGATACCGGTGATATTACAGCCGGCGGTACGGTGGTTGCCGGTGGCAGTGTGCTGGCCAATGCCAATACCCAAGGGGATATCCAGCTTCAAGAAGCCGTAAGGGGTTCCACGGTGGCGGTCTCTACCCAGTCGGGGAACGTGACGGTATCGGATATCGAAGCCTTGGCGGGCGATATCCGCCTGGCAAGCGGTAACGGGCATGTCACAGCCAACGGCGCGTTGCGCGCTACAGAGAATGTGGATGCTATAGCGGGTGGGTCTGGTAACCTGACCTTCAATGGGGAGGTGACGGCTGGAGAAGCCATTACGGCTGAAGCAGGCAATGACATCACCATGAATGCGTTGCTCAAGGCGGGCCAAGACTTGCGGGCCACAGCAGGCGCCCGTGTGATGGAAACGGATCAGGGCGCGATCATGGCCAAGGCGGTCACGACGGCAACAGGTGGTTCAGTTGACCTGCAAAGTGAAGGCAACCGCTTCTCTGCCTTCACGGCCAGCGGACTTGACGGTGCAGACATTGGCGGCAATGTCCTGGTCAAAACCCATGGTGATGCGCCGAAGGTTCAGCTAAGGGCAATGCGCCTGGCCAGTGCGGCAGGTGGGGATACCTTGAATGTCGCCATCAACTCGGCTGCCAAAGGCAATGTGGAAGTCACGAACCTGGATGCAGGCACGTTGGCCTTAACGTCTGATCTGACGGCCAAAGCGGCTGACGGTGCAGACGGCCATGTCCTGCTGCAAAGTGGAGGGGACATCAGCACAGCTGCTGGTAAGGCCATTACGTCGGCAGCAGAAACCACCCTGATTGCTGATAGCGGCGATATCGTATCGGGCAGTGCCATCAACGCGGGTACCCATGTGGATGCCCAGGCGAAGGCAGGCAATATCACGTTTAATGCCAATGCAACGGCCGAAACGGGTGGCATAACCGCTGAAGCAGGCAATGACATCACGATCAATGCGGTGCTCAAGGCAGCGGACACCCTGACTGCCACAGCCGGTTCCCAGGTCCTTGAAACGCAGGCAGGCGCCATCGATGCCCAGTCTGTCATAACCAATACGGGCGCAGGTGTTGATCTCCAGAATACGGCAAACCGCTTCGCCAGCTATACAGCCAATGGCATCAATGGCCAGGCCATCGATGGTGATGTCTTGGTCAAAACCCATGGCGGTGATGCGTTTACTTTAGCAGTCAATCCAACGGTCAGTGGTGATGTTGACGTGGAGAACCTGGATGAAACCGGCACTCTGGCTGTTACGAGTTCTATCACGGCAGACAACGTCAGACTGTCGAGTGGTGCTGACCTGATGACAGCAAAAGGCACCACGATTACCTCGCTGGCAGATACGGCATTGGTCTCACGTCAGGGCAACGTCGTATTGGATGGGGGTGTGGATGCAGGCCATACGGTAACGGCAACAGCTGGCGGTGACATCACCCTTAATGCAACCATCAAGGCAGTAGAAAGTGTAACGGCCACCGCTGGTGGCCAGGTGGCTGAAGCAGGGGCTGGCGCCATTGATACGCAGTCTGTCACGACCACAACCGGTTCGGGTGTTGATCTCCGGAGTACGGCAAACCGCTTTGCCAGCTACACAGCCAATGGCATCAATGGCCAGGCCATCGATGGCGATGTCCTGGTCAAGAGCCATGGTGACCAGGACCTGACGGTAGCCATCCATCCAGTGGTTAAAGGGGATATCGAGGTTGCGAACCTGGATGCAGGCAGCTTGCAACTGATGACGGATATCACAGCCCAAAATGTCTTGCTTGAAACGGGTGCAGACCTGACGACAGGTAGCGGTACAACGCTCAAATCGGTTGAAGATACGGTGCTGGTCTCCCGCGAGGGCAACGTCGTATTGGATGGTGGGGTTGAAGCGGGCCGGAACCTGACGGCAAATGCTGTTAAAGGGAATGTCGCCTTTAATGCGGCGGTTCAGGTCGGTCAGGCTGTCACAGCCAGTGCGGGCGAAGATGTCATCATCAATGCGGCGCTGAAGGCAGCAGACCATGTGGATGCGACGGCTGGTAACAGTGTTTATGAAACCGCTTTAGGTTCTATGGCAACGGAAGCGGTGACAACGACGACCGGTGGCAGTGTCTTACTGGAAAATGCAGACAATGCCTTTAATCACTTTACGGCCAATGGTATCGGTAACGCCGGTATCCAGGGTAATGTCTTCGTTAAAGCCAGTGAGGGGGACAGCCTCACGGTTGCCCTTAATCCGACGGTTGCCGGTGATGTTGAACTGACGAACTTGGGAACCGGTAATCTGGCTGTTACGACAGCGGTTACGGCAGAAGCTTCTGACAGTGCATCAGGCCATGTCTTCTTAAATGCCAAAGGCCATGTCATAACGCAAAGCCGTGTGGATGCTGACGGCGACATTGTAATGACATCTACTGCCGGTACGATTGAAAATCGGAGTTATCTGGATTCTGGTAGCAATGTTGTCTTGGATGCGGCAAATGGCATTACGTCAGGGAATGGTGATGAGGATGATGGCATCTATGCCGCAAAAGCTATTACGATGACATCCAAGCAGGGGGATATCCAGGTCTTAGGCCATGCCATGGCCATCAGTGATATCGATATCGAAGTCGCTGGAAAAGGCAATATTGTACTGGGAATGCCACAAAATGATCAGGCTGGTGATGGATATGATTTTGTGGTCTCCACGACAGGTGATATCAATGCCAAGACAGGTTCTGGTGATATTGCATTGAATGGCAGCGTGGCTACGGTTGAAAAAGGCGACATCAATATGACGGTCGCGGGTGATGGCAGGATCACCTTCAGTGGTGACGTTGATTCGGGATCCCAGATCAATGCCTTCCTGGATGGGGCTGGGGACATTATGTTCATGCGTTCTGCAGATGCAGACGGTGAAATCAATGTCCGTGCGGCTAGAGGCAATATCTTCTTTAACGGTGATTCGACTTCCGGCTCAGCTATTGAAGCACTGGCAAGCCAAGGCAGTATCGATGTTGGCGGCAATATGAAAGCGACCGCTGGTGATATTGTCTTGAAGGCCAAAGACAGTGTGCCAAATGATGCCGATGGCAATATTGCGGTTTCAGGCAAGATGGTTGCTGAACAGGGGTCAATCAGCCTGGTGACCCAAAACGGCGATATCAAGACCGAAGGGGATATCAATGCCAGCGATGACATTGAGATCTTTGCCAAGGGAACCGGTGTTGTGGTTGAGCTCGGCGGTAACCTGGATGCTGGCCACGACATTTCAGCTTATGTGGGTGACTTGGGTGTCTTTGCGACAGGCAACCTCCATGTCGTAGGGAATGTGACGGCAGGACACGATATTGAGACGGCCGTGTTTGGTGATGGCGATATCCATTATGCCGGCAGTGTCAAGGCAGGTAAAGAAGGGTCAAAAGAAGGTGATGTCGTGACCTTCATTTCAGGGTCGGGTAACATCACCTACAACGGTGACATCCTGGCGCAGGAAGATGTCGTTGATGGTATCGGTGGCAATGGCAGTATTACGGTCGAAGGTAAAGTCCAAGCCGTCCATGGTGAGGTCTGGGCCAATACCTTAGGTGAAGGTTCAAGGAAGTCTGGTGAGGAAGTCTTAGCCATTACATTCAATGGTGGCAGTGTGACGGCTGGAGAAGACATCGTCGCTGTTGCCAATAGGGGATCGGTGAGTGTTGACCAAAGCCTGTTTGCTGAGAATGGGGATGTGCGCCTTGCAACGCAGGTTGGCAATATAAGCGTCGGTGAAAATATTGAGGCAGGCGACAGCGTTGCCATTGTCGTTTCCGAACAAGGCGATATCACCATCGGTAACAGCGATACTGCAGAAGCAGGCAGCACCGGCGTTATCCATGCCGTCAATGACATTGACTTAAATACACAAGAAGGCAAGATCAGTATCCTCGGTAATGTGGATGCCGACATTGGCGATATTGCCATCCGTGCAGCAGCAACCACCTATGAGCCGGATGCCATCTTAATTGGGGCATACAGCGAGATTAGTGCCCATGAGGGGGATGTCAGCCTCGATGCAACCAATGGTGATATCTATGTAACACGTGCAGTCTATGCGCGTGAGGATCTGAACGTCCAGACACATATACAGGGTAATGTCTATTTTGAAGACGACCTTCAGGTCGGGCGCAACGTCACAGCTGAAACGGACAAAGGTAATATCGAGGTAGTTGGCACCATTGACGCAGGCGGCCAGGTGGCGATGGCCGCTGAAACCGGCAACATTGAAGTCGGCGGCGATATTACGGCGGTAGAAGCAGTTGGGTTACATGTTGCTGATGAAGGTCGCATTACCATTGAAGGCGCTGTGACGGGTAAGGCGGTCGATATTGCAACGGATGTTGGGGATGTTGCCATCAACAAGACGCTTACAGCCACGGATGGCAGCGTCAATATCGACATTTCAGAAGCCGGTAATATCACCATTGGCGACAACCCGGGAGCGACAACCGTTTCTGCGACAGAAGACGTCAGCCTGGTGACGGCATTGGGCAAGGTTGCCATCGACGGTAAGACAACCGCTGAGAAAGGGGATATCACGATTTCCGCCGGTTCGTCTGAATACGCAGAAGGTGCTGGATCTGCGAACATCGTCATCAGTGAAAACGGGGCACTCATCACGAAGGTTGGCGACATCAACCTCGATGCAACCAATGGTGACATCCATATCACCGATGACGTACAGGCCGGCCGTGATTTAAATGTCTCAGCGCACCGTCAAGGCAGTGTCTATTTTGACGAAGGGATTGAAGCGGGTGGCAATATCCATGCAGCAACGGATAACGGGAACATCGATGTCGGCGCTTCGGTGACTGCCGGACAGGCTGTTGATTTGGCGGTTGGTGTAGGTGCCATGAAGGTGGGGGGTGATATCAGCGGTACCGATGTCAACCTGACAGTCAGCACCGTTGCGGATGACAGTGCTGACCATATTGCGATTGATGTGGCTAAGACGGTTACCGCCACTACGGGTGATATCAACGCAAAAGTCGGCGTTGGCGACATTGTCATCGGCAGCAATGAAGATGCCGATACCCTCCACGCGGCCCAGAACGTGACCTTATCGACCGACTTGGGTCGGGTCCTGATCCAAGGTACGACGTCAACGGAAAAAGGCGATATCACCATTTCGGCGGCTTCGTCTGAATATAAGGATGGCGAAAACAATATCATTCTGGAAGACAAAGGCAAGATTGTATCGGGCCGGAGCATCGCCCTTGATGCGACAAACGGCGATATCCATGTCACGAAAGACATCATCGCCCAACAGGATCTGACGGCAACGACGAATGGCCGTGGCAGTATCGCTTTTGACAGCAATGTCGATGTGGAAGGTAAGGTCGTGGCACTGGCTGATACCGGAGATGTGACCGTCGGTGGATCGATCACAGGTAAAGAATCTGTTTCGGTTGCAACGCATTCTGGCAACATCACCGTCGGTCAGGACATTACGTCTGATGGCTATGTCGACCTGTATGCTATCGAGCAGGGTGATATTACAGTCGGTGATAGCGCCACAGGGTCGGGTGGCCATATCACGGGGGCTGAAGTCAACATTGAATCGGGGGCTGGCAACATTGCGGTTGTGAAGACGGTCCAGGCTACCGAAGACAGTGTCTTGGTGGAAACCGGTAAAGGCGATATCACTATCGGCAGCAACGGGCCGGATGTCGATACTGTGACGGCCCTCCAGGATGTCACCATCAAGACAGGATTGGGTAAAGTCACCATCAAGGGCAAGACCTCGACGGAACAGGGCGATATCCTGGTTTCTGCCGCTTCGGATACCTATGAAGCCGGTGAAAAAGGCCAGAATATTGTTATCCAGGATGATGGCCTGTTGGTCTCTGGACGTCATGCGACACTGGAAGCTACCAATGGCGACATCCATATGACGGATGCTGTTTCTGCCAAGGAAGACTTGAATGCCGTGGTTCATGAAGCTGGCAGCGTTTACTTTGACATGCAGGTGGATGTTGGCGGTAATGTGACAGCATCGACTGGACAAGGCGATGTGGTCTTTAACGGTGATGTGAGTGCCCAAAACAATGTCTGGCTGTCGACTGAAGAAGGTGATATCGACATCAACGGTAGCTTATCTGCGAAAGGGGATGTCGCAGCGCTTGCAGGCGAAGGGAATATCACTTTTGATGGACCTGTGACAGCGCAGTCTGATGTGGAAGCCGTAACGGGTAAAGGCTATATTTCTGCCAATGCCAATATCACGGGGGCAAGCATTGCCGCTGAAACGGGACAGGGCAGTATAACGGTCAACGGCAATCTGACGTCCACATTGAATGACATTGAACTCACGGCTGTTGACAGGGAACCTAATAATGAAGATGGCAATATTGCAGTCAATGGCAGCCTCGATGCTGCACGGGATGTCAAACTGACCAGTGTCAACGGAGATATCACGCTTGATGGTTCGGTCAAGGCCGATGGTGCGGTGACCGTAGGCACCAGTGATGGTGACATTAACGTGAACGGGGATGTGACCGGTGCCAGTGTGGCAGCCAAGGCTGGCCAAGGCAGCGTAACGGTCAATGGTGGTGTGACGGCAACGTCCGGCGACATCACCCTGGCCGCAACGGATGACGTACCGAACGCAGAAGACGGCAATGTAACAGTCAACAGCAGCCTGGAAGCAGCAGGCGATGTCTCGCTGACCAGCGTCAACGGGGACATTACGGTTGATGGTACGGTCAAGGCTGATGGTGCGGTGACCGCAGGTGCCAGCGATGGTGACATTAACGTGAACGGGGATGTGACCGGTGCCAGTGTGGCAGCCAAGGCTGACCAGGGCAGCGTAACGGTCAATGGTGGTGTGACGGCAACGTCCGGTGACATCACCCTGGCCGCAACGGATGACGAACCGAACGCAGAAGATGGCAACGTGACGGTCAACGGCAGCCTGGATGCGGCAGGGGACGTCACGCTGACCAGCGTGAACGGTGATATTACAACCCAAGGCCGTGTTGAGGCATCCGGTGATGTGGTTGCAGCAGCCCAAGAGAGCGGCAGCATCACTATGGGTGGCGATGTGACAGCTGGCCGTGATATCAAGGCTACGACGGACAATGGTGATATTACCGTCACCGGCCAAGCCGATGCCGGCCGTGATGTTGTCCTGACGGTCAATGAAGCAGGGGACATCGCCGCGGACAGCATTGTGGCGACACGTGATGCACTCATCCATAACAACGGTACAGGTGATGTTGTTATCGGTGACATCGAAGCGGGCGGTTTGGCAGATGTTGAACTGACCAAGGGCGATATGGTTATCGATACCGTGACCGGTGACCGGGTTGTCCTGTTGGGTGGCGACAATACGGCGGCATCCCATGTCGGTACGGTTACTGCCAATGCCAACGGCAATGCCAATGGGACAGGGGAGCCGGACATTGTCCTGGGCGGCAACTATGTCAATGTCGATACAGTCCAGAAGGGTGAAGGCAGTGTACCGCTGACCTTGGCAACGCAGGGTGCAACGGAAGATCAGCCGATGAAGGACTTTACCATCACGAGCCTGAATTCTGATACGGGTACTGTGTTACAGAACATCTGGACAGTAAACGGCAACATCCATGTCGATGAAGGCGGCCTGCATATCAGTAAAGCCTATGCCGTCGACAAACTGCGTGTTGACAACGACAAGGTCTCCGTTGCGCTCTTTGGTGCGACACCACGCCGCGAAGGTGAGGACATTGCACTTTGGAATGACCTGCGCAGGAACCAGCCAGGCAACAACCTTACAGATTGGTATGACGGATCTTACAGCAACAGGCACTGGGTCAATCTGGATCTCGCCCAGAACGGCCACATCAGGGCAAGGAACGGTGTTGTGGTTGATTACCATGATTACAAACACTTTAATGGTGATCATTACAGTGTGGTCAATCTGATGGGACGTTACCTGACCAGCAACATGTATGACGGTTGGTATGACATTTCCTACTATGACCGGTATGGTTTGGTCCAATCTGGTGACGGCTTTGAGGAGAATGCGACCTTTGATGAAATCACGGTCGAATAAATAGCGCAGTAAGGGCTTTTCGATTGTGTCTCAGTAAAATGGCATCCGATAGACTGAATTTCAGTTGACCGGGTGTCTTCCTGCTGTTTTGCATACCCGGTGGATTGGTATTATATCGAACCAAAGGAAGGAGTATTATGAAAAAGAATATCTTGTTGGGACTGTTGTTCGCCGTTGCCTTGGCAGGGTGTAAGGGCAACACTAATGCACCACAGAAGAAAGCACCGGCAGAAATTGTCACAGCTGTCAGTGCGGAAAGTGCACCAGGGGCGAAACAGTCGAACCTGGATCAGGGTTTCCTGGAACATTGCGAAAAGATCATGGTTGAAACCTTTGTCAAAAAGGCGATGTCTCAGCCGCAGCTTGCCCAGAAGTATTCCAGAGAAGATTACGAAAAGCAGATGAAACGTAGTGCAAGCTATATCGAAGCCGGCGGCAAGAAGCTGGCTGTCCTTAAACTGGACCTGTCGCTTAAGGATAATAAGGAAATCTATACGACCTATGTCTTGGGCCTTGATGAAAAGCGCGGCGAACTCAAGACCGTGACCTGCACTTCATCAGAGGATTTCCCGATTCAGTCGGGTAAGTGTGGCGAGGCCGTCGAGCAGGCATTTGGTGTGAAACTGTCGGCTAAATAACCTTTGTAGTTGTTTGGTAGCCTCATGGCTGGCTAAATGCTATGCTATAACGGAATTTACGGGAGCCTTGGCTCCCGTTTTTCTTGGTCGCTTGCGCTGCTGTTTCAGTGATAGGAAAGAATAAAAATGCGATTAAATCACTAGTCAACTATGGATTTGATCGAAAAAATGCTCTATTCTATATGCACAAAAGGAGGACATCAGATGTATCTACACAGGGATATTGAAAAGCTTCTGCTTGAGGCGTCGTCGTCTTTTCAGGTGATTACACTTTATGGCAGTAGACAGGTAGGTAAGACGACCACGGTTGATTATCTCTTTGGAGACGACTTTGATTTTGTGACGCTTGATGATGCAGAAGAGCTGGCGCTTGCGCAGACCAATCCTCGCGCGTTTTTTGAATCACATCCCTGGCCGCTTATCATTGATGAAGTCCAAAAGGCGGTTGGTCTCTTAAATGAAATCAAGAAAATCGTCGATGCGCAAAGACGAGCTTGGATGAAGAACAATGCACCGCGGCAGTTGATGTTCGTCTTAACAGGATCCAATCAATTTGAACTTCAGGAGGGTATATCGGAGTCCTTGGCGGGCAGGACTGCTGTAATCAACATGTCAGGGTTTACGCAAGTGGAAAAGCGTGGCATGCAGGGTGCCCTTTTTGAAGTTGATTTTGCGCATCTCATGCAGAAACAGCGTGCCCATCCAGATTTTTACCGAAGCAGTCGTGCTATTTTTGAGGACATATTCCAAGGCGGGATGCCTGATGTTTGTACGGGGGAATCAGCCCGCGATATCTACTACAAAGCTTATATAGATACATACATAGAAAAGGATATCAGAAAGTTAATCAGCGCTCCAAGCGAAATGCAGTTCCGTCAGTTCATGTCGTTTCTTGCCCTTCGAACAGCGCAGGAAGTTGTTTACAGTCAGATATCCAATGCACTTGGTATCAATGTCGAAACATGCAAGCGCTGGCTTTCAATCCTGCAGACTTCGGGCATTATCTTTCTGCTGGAGCCGTATATGGCCAATGCCTCCAAGCGGATCATCAAGGCGCCGAAACTGTATTTCATGGATACAGGGCTTTGCGCCTATCTGTGCAAATGGCCCAATGCTGAAATGCTGATGGACTGCGCCATGAACGGTGCGTTTTTTGAGACTTATGTGGTAAGCGAAATCATCAAAAGCTTCTACAACAATGGCCTTGAGCCCCGGCAGTACCTCTACTATTATCGGGATATCGATAAGAAAGAGGTCGATATCCTCTTGGTCAAGGATGGGGCGCTTTATCCCGTGGAAATCAAGAAGGGCGTCGCACCCAGTAAGCCGACAAAGAACTTCAGGGTGCTGGAGAAATATAAGATGCCGATCAAGCGGGGCATGGTGATTGATAATACCGAGAAGATACGGGCATTGAACGATTATGCTTTTGTATTCCCGGTATCCCTTCTTGGGTTGTAAATGACCCCGTACAAAGCCGCGTTTGGCAGGTAATGGGGGCGTCAACACGTTAGCATGTTTTCTTGAGCCGGTATCTTTGTTTCGGGCTTTTGGCGGGTTCTGTGGGTTCAATGAGCCCTTGGTCAACGAGTTTTCTGAGATGATTGTTGACTGTGGCGCGGGACATTCCGGACGCGGCAATGATTTCAGCCGTTGAAAGGGAAGGTGCCTTTTTCAATGCATCCAGGATTGCCTGTCCCAAGGCTTTGCCTGGAAGGCTTTTTGTCTTGGCGTCAGTTCGCCTGCGCAGTTGGAAGGTGATTGAAAAGGTTGACGGTGTTGATTGGATGTCGGCTGGTAACATGTCCGCTTCATCCAGCGCCGTTTGGATGATTGCAAAGCCGTTTCCACGGTTTTCGGCAACAAAATGACCGTCAGGCAGAGGGGTGGCTTCCAAGATGGATGACAGGAACAGGTTCCGTGTACCAGTGATGCCTCCCTTGCCCAGCGTTTCTGCGGTCATGTTGCCATCGAGCTCACCTGGGTTGGTAATCTGCAACCGGTCTGGATACATCGCAACATGCACAGGGGATGCTTGCCCTACATCAGAATAATCCCGGTGCTGCAGGGCGTTGACAATGGCTTCACGTACGGCGTCAAGCGGATAGTCCGGCAGGTCTTTACGGAAAGCGCCTTCAATGATTTCGCCTGTATGCTTGTTTTTTCGGACGGCATCGAGAATATCCTGGACGATATAGGGGATGGCGCCCACCATGGTCTGGTTGTCCACGGTCCGGAGCGCTTTGTCTCCAGTAAGTTTTTTCGCCTGACTGTCAGGATAGGCGGCAAAGGTGGCGACTAACCTTGGGAAGTACTTCTGCGGGTAAGTACCCAATGCCAGCAATCCTGCCATTGTTGGATGGTAGGTGTTCCCGACTTTTTGAATTACCCGCATGTTCTCAAGGATTTTCTCGTCGCTCATGCTGCCGAAGATTCTTGGATGGTACTGTTTCTGCCGCAGGATGAGTTTGCTCACCAATATGGAATCCAAGTCTTCAACCGTGGCTTCTAGAACAGGAAGGGCATCCCATTGTGGCGGGCGGTGTTCCTCAGCATTTGCAAAATCCATAGCGCTGTCTCAATGATGTCTTCTGGAAGATGTCGTCGGGCAAGCTTAACATGGATTAGCGAGTTACTGTCTAATTAGCAAGATGTTAGCAAGTTAAGTGGTGAGTTGTTTGTGAGAGCTAGCGAGTTACTGTCTGTTTAACAAGTTGTTGATAGGATGGTTAGCAAGTTGTTAAGCAGCCACATTGGTATTAATGACAGCAAAGAACCTCATTCGGGCAACCCATTCCTGGCAGCCGTGATTTCAGCATTGATTTCGTCCAAGGTCATATCAGAAATACCATTTTCCTTAGCAGACTGGCTCATTTCTTTCATCGCCAAAAGTCCTGCCTCAGCTTTGTATTCCTTGGGAAGTACCATGCTGAATGAGATACCGCGAACTTGGACAGACTTTTTCAGGAACATACGGATTGCAGTTGTTTGTCGTTCAGTTGTATGTCAATGAAACAATCAAGCCATAATGGGGCTTAATCAGCCAGCTGCCCCAACGTCTGGCGCTGGGGCAGGGTGAATGACGGGATCCGGTTATACATCAAGCCGTTTGGCTGGCTTGCCCTTGACCGGAGGCATCCAGTTCATCGCCTGCTGGCACATAGCCCATAGCGGCTCTGGCATCGCATAGTGGTCTTCCTTTTGCAGATCGATTTCCCTGATGATCTGGTCTTCTTTGCCAGAGGCAATCAGTTCTCCCAGGTTTGGGTTCATCATGATGGACTGGCCGACCGCCACAAAATCCACAAAACCAGTGCCCAAGGCAGTCCTTAAATCGTCACCTGTCACCAAGCCACCAACGCCGATGAGCGCGATATCCGGTGCCATGGCTTCCCGCAGGGTTTTGAGCCTTAGCTGTCCCACACCGACACCGCGCCTTGCCAGCTTGTTGAAATTCCATTGCGAGATATGCAGGTACTGTAATGGGTAGTCGCACAGTGCACGGATCAGCGCGATTGTCTCTGTCATCGTGATACCGTTGTCTCCTGGTTCTTCAGGCGAGAGCCGGTAGCCGATGATGAAGTCTGGCCGGTTCATTTTTTCGCGAACCTCGCAGACAGCCTCGACAACCCGCAATGGGAAAGCCATCCGCTTGGTCAGGCTGCCGCCCCAACGGTCATTCCTCCTGTTCGTCTTCGCGGAAAAGAATTGCTGGATCAGGTAATTGTTGGCACCATGGATTTCGACCCCATCACAGCCGGCGGCAATACAAAGTTCCGTTGCTTTCGCAAAAGCCTTGACCGTCGCTTCGATATGCTCATCCGTCATTTCCTTGGCTGTGTCGGTGGCAGAAGGGGCATATACGTCCTGTTTGGAACATTCAGACAAAGCAAGCAGCCCGCCATGGTGGATCTGGGTGATGGCCAAGGCGCCCTGTGCCTTGATCAATTCAGCTCTTTTCTTCAGCGAGGGGATATCCTTTTCGCTGATGGCTCGGGGCTGTCCGGCAAAGGCAGCGCCTTCTTCGCTGACTAAGGTGGCGCCCAGGATATACAGGCCGATGCCTTTAGCGCGTTGAGAGAGGAACATCGCTTCGCCGTCGTTGATTGTCCCGTCGGCGTCCGAAGAAAAGAGCGTCAGCGGCGCGACCGCGATGCGGCTTAATACCGTTACGTCGTTGTTCAGGGTATAGGGTTCAAAAAGCGTATCTTGGGGGTGGGGCATATTCGTCCTCCTTATTTTTGGGGTTCCTGGCTTTCAGTAGCAGGCAGGCGTTCTGATTGTCTAAGGCCTACGAGTCCTGCTTGTGCTGTCGCATTCAATAGAATACATTTTGGACGGGTGTCTGTTAAGCTTTACGTTGGTTGTCGGGGTGTTGCCTCCCTAAGAGTCGTTACTACGCGCTGGAATTATCAATAATACAAATTTCGCAATTTCAGTAATACGATTTTGCAAACCTGTGAACGGGCGTGCGAAGCGACTTTGTACGTTTAAGTATACGTATCTTCATGGGCTTGCCGCCTATAACGGTAGCCAGGCAAAAGATTGGGCCAGCTTTTCTGAGGATTTGTCGATTGGCACCATACACTAGCACTTGCAGGCAAACGCATTTTTTACCGTATCAAAGTCCCGGTGCGTCGAAATATAGAATCGGATCCCAGCCGGATAGATTTTGGTATTTTCAAATCCATTCTGAATAAGGATGCGGTACGCATTATAGGCTCTTACCGCTGCCGCACAGAAGATGATGTATGTTTTGTTTTTATCCAATTCCCCAAGGCGGTTCCTGAGCTGTCCCAACGGGATGTGCTTGGCGCCCTCAAAGGCAAACATCTTCAATTCGGGCATCTCCCGCACATCAAGGACAACAGCATCTGGATTTGTCTCCAATTCATTCCATTCGGAAAAGGCCATAAGCCCGTTTAAGACATTTTCCGCGACATACCCCACCATATTGACCGGGTCTTTTCCTGAAGAAAAAGGAGGGGCATAGGCAAGTTCCATATGGGTCAGGTCATCCACAGCAGCACCAAAACGGATTGCGGTGCCAAGCGTATCAATCCGCTTGTCGACACCTTCCTTACCGACAATCTGACCGCCATAGATCTTCTTGCCATCCACAGAAAACAGCAGCTTCAGGATCAACGGCTCAGCCCCTGGATAATAACCCGCATGGGAATTCTGTGAGATAACCACTGATTTATAGTCTTTATCCCTGACCAGTCCTTTCCTGTTCAATGCTTTTTCATTGGCGCCGGTTGTAGCCGCCGCCAAATCGAATACCTTGGCGATGGAAGACCCTTGTGTCCCCTTGTAGGTGCTGGGTATCCCTGCAATATTATCCGCCACAATCCTTCCTTGCTTATTTGCTGGGCCTGCAAGCGGGACCATGGTTTTATCACCAAAAATAAAGTCCGTGACTTCAACCACATCCCCAGCGGCATAGATAGCCGGATCCGCTGTCTTCATCTGTTCATCGACCACAATGCCGCCGCGTCCGTTGCATGGCAGGCCTGCATCCTTGGCAAGCTGGCTGTTGGGACGGACACCGATCGATAAAATCACCAGGTCAGAGGACAATTCCTTTCCATCCGAAAGCCTGATGGTGATGCCCTTGCCAGTATCTTGGAACGAGTCGACACCATTGCCGAGGATAAGTTCCACGCTATGATCCCGGATGGTCTCATGCAACAACAACGCCATCTCATAATCCAGCGGTGCCATGACTTGGTCTGCCGCTTCTACGATAGAGACTTTCAGTCCCAGGTGATGAAGGTTCTCAGCCATTTCCAGACCGATGAATCCACCACCCACTACCGTCACGCTGGATGCATTGTTGTCTTTGATAAAGCGCTTGATTTCATCGGTGTCCGGTACAGTCCAAAGCGTCTTGACGCGTTCTGATTCAATACCAGGGATATTGGGGCGCAGAGGGGAAGACCCGGTGGCAATGACAAGTGTGTCATAGGATTCATCGTATGCTTTCCCCGATTTTTCAATGACATGTACTGTCTTGGCGGTACGGTCAATCGATGCCACTAAACTGTTGTTCCTGACATCCACGGCATACCTGGCCTGCATGATTTCTTTTTTGGTAACCAGCAGGTCTGCGCGGTTTTCAATCACGCCGCCCACATGATATGGCAAGCCACAATTGGCATAGGATATGTATTCTCCCTTTTCAAAAAGAACAATCTTTTCGTCTTCTTTTAACCTTCTTAGCCGTGCGGCACAGCTGGCACCAGCTGCTACGCCACCGATAATGACCGTCTTTCCCATTTGTTGATCGTCCTCCCGATTATGCCAATTAGACAGAGGGTTCATGCGTCCCATGGCGTAGGGTAACATTAACAGCCAAATCGCACATCCCATCCGCGTTTGCGTTAGACTTTCCTTATCGATTTAAATCCAACCCGCATCATCGCATGAAAACCGACAGCGCCACCGAAGCCAGGAAGCAGTTTTTTGCATTGCTGTACCAGGTTGAAGAGGAGACGGCGCTTTGAAGGGGATAAGGGGTTGCCATTGCGCTAATCCAGGGGAAGGAACCGCTGTTATGGGTGAAACCAAAATAGACAAAGCCGAGTATGCTGATCTGCCGGAGATATTGGCGCTGCAATACCTAGCGTACCAAAGTGAAGCGGCCCTTTTGGGCAATTATGATATCCCACCATTAAAGCAGACGTTGGATGAAGTGATTGCCGAATATAAGGATGGCCTTATTTTAAAAATGGTCGATGACTATAATGTGTTGGTGGGTTCTGTGCGTGCCAAAGAAAATAATGGCACAGTCTATGTCGGCAAATTGATGGTGCATCCAGATTATCAGCATCAAGGGTATGGGACGAAACTGCTCACTGAAATTGAGCGCTATTTTCCAGGGAAGCGCTACGAATTATTCACGAGCAACCAAAGTGTCAATAACATCCGTTTGTACGAAAAAGTCGGGTACAGAATCTTTAATCAAAAGGCTGTCAATGATCATCTGACATTCGTGTATATGGAAAAAGAATAACGCCTATTAACGGATTTGATAAACATTGTGATTGCAACCTATTTTCCATTAAAAAGGGGATGCGGCTACCATCTAGGCGCGTGAACCTGCGCAGGTCTATGGGCATATCCACCCAAACGGGGTCGATTCCAGCAGTCTCCTTAAAGTGTCCGGTGTATCGATCCGTAGGGCAGGAGAGAGCATCGCCACAGGGTGATGGGGTGGATGTCGACATACGGTTTTTCAATACATATCCAACAGATATCTTTAAGATATCTTAAAGATATGTATACTGATGGCCAAGCACGCCTAGGCAGTCAAGGGCTCTTCCCTGTGCTGCCTTTAGGCTCTGCAAAGGTTGTTCCGTGTTTGGACAGCCTTAGCAACGCATCAAACCATATCGGTGAATTAAGGATTGCGCCTTGCTCATTGGCACATGTGCCCAGCCAAACAGTTCACGCTTAATCACTGGATCGGTGAACGTGACAAAGGCGGTGAACATCCTGGCGCCACCTACAGCAACCGGCTTGTCTGCGAAGCTGAAGCTCCGGAATTCAGCGCAGCGTTTGAGCCAATAGACAAAGTCTTTAAGTGACATCTCAACCTTTATCCTGCCCCCACAACTGAGCTTGTCCTGTTCATTAATAACCGTCGTATCCGCTAAAACCCATGCATCAGAAAAAACTTGGATTAACTGCTCCTCTGAAAGCTTCGGATTATTATAAAAAGCGCGTTCAGACATATTACCTTCCTATTTTTAAAATCATCTGCTTTATTAAGCAAAGTGTTAAATATAGCTAATGACGTTTTAAATCATCAAAATACACAAGAAACAATTTCTGATGATATATAAATTTTATTATATGTTGTGTAAAAACGAAAGGGTTTTATTAAAGAATTGCAATAAAACGACAAGTTTTTTATATTGTTTTTCGTAGAGTGTTTTTAATTCTGTCTTTAAATGAAAAGAGGGGGTCTTATATTGGTATGAAGAATAATATTTGCTTGTAAAACATTATTTCATGGAGGCTGTTGGTAAATTTGCCAATAGGCGTATTTGCTAAGTGGATTTGAATAACGCAATGATTTTTTTTGCCGGCATGATTAACAGGAATGCCGGTGGGAGCGCCCTATGGGCTGTCTTTAAATGTCTTAGGGTGGCTGTTAAGACGGGCAAAAGCCGGATTTGGTTCTTGTTTAGGGCAGTTCAGGCAGACTGACAGCTGAAATAGCAAAATGCAGTGGTTGAAGGGGGATAGTGTCCTGCCTGTGGACACTGGGTCGTCCACAGGTAGGTGCAGGATCTCTGGTGTTTGGGACTCAGACCCTGCGTAAAGGTAGCTTGGGCTTCAATCGTTTGGATCGGCCAAGTTAAAAGATGGGTTTTTCAAAGAAATGGTAGCAGGCGACCATCAGTTCGGACTTAATGTCGTCCATCCCCTTGATTTTATAGTCCCTAGTTTTGCCGATGACCGTACCATGTCCCGCGGTACTCCAGGTACCTTTTCGTACAGTCTCGTCGCGTACATTGCCGATGATTGTGCCATGGCCGGGTGTACTCCAATTTCCTTGCCAAATGACGCCGTCTTTGACGTTGCCAATGATGGTTCCATGCCCAGCTGTAGTCCAGGTTCCCTGGCGGATGATGCCATCCTTGATGTTGCCAACGGCTCTCGAATTACTGTAGATAATGCCATTCTTAAATTCGAGCATATGCTTTCCTCCTTCAGATATGGGGTTTCCGTTCCATTATTGGGAAGCCTACGCTATTTACCCTGATGAAATCAAGGTTGTGCGTACTGTCTGCATCCAAATCCTCTCAGTCGCTAAGCAGTTGCTTGCGGGCTGGATGCCTAGTTTTCTGTTTCAGGAAGTCATTTGGGTGCGATACAGAATCAGGGCAGGTAGTTTTCCCTTGCTGGCTACATGTTGCGTCGTCGTTCTGAAGGCTGGCAAGCCTTTGCTGTATACGCAGGTTATAGATTAACTGTATCATGACAAGAGATGGTGCTTAATGCGATAGCCGCTTTGTTTGGTGAGAAGGGAATGGTTTCCTGCTGAAAAACCGACATGCTTATAAAAGGGTGAGACCATGATAGAAACGGAAAAGACGCAAGAAGAAGGGTTATTGGCCAAGGCGAATGCTGGGGATACGGATGCACAGCTGATGCTCGCGATTGTCTATGAAAACCGCGGCGAGGACGCAAAGGCGTTCGAATGGACGAAAAAGTCAGCTGAAAAGGGGAACCAGTATGCGCAGTGCAAACTGGGGACGATGTATGCGGAAGGTATCGGTACCCGGCCCAATGACCGGCAGGCGCTTTCTTGGTACCTGAAGGCTGCCGATCAGGGATTGCCAGATGCCATGTTCTTTGCGGCGTCAGCTTATCAGTATGGCATGGGCGTTAAGGAAAACAAAGATGCCGCAGTCAAATGGTATATGGCGGCAGCAGAGGCTGGACATGTCGAAGCGCAGTGTGCGGTTGCCTCTTTTTATCATGCCGGTGAGGTGCTTGAAGAAAATCCCGATGAAGCCTTCAAATGGTACAAAAAGGCGGCTGAGCAGGGTCATGCTGATGCGCAGCTCGGCTTGGGAGAGCTCTATGCTGATGGCCGGGGCGTTGAAGCCAATGCCAAGGAAGCGGTGGCCTGGTTTTTGAAAGCGGCTGAGCAGGGCAACGCCGCGGCTCAGGAGTCCTTGGGCTGGATGTATCAGGAAGGCAGGGGTGTCCGGAAAAATGCCAAGAAAGCGTACCAGTGGTATCTGATGGCCGCTGAACAGGGCGAGCCTGAGGCACAGGTCGCCTTAGGCCATATGTATGTGGAAGGCCGGGGCGTGGCAAAGGATACGGCAAAGGCCATCGAATGGTATGAAAAAGCTGCGCGGCAGGGTAGTGAGGACGGGAAGGTGTGCCTGGCAATGCAGTACATCCTGACCGAAGATCCGAAAGCGCATAAAAAGGCATTCCAACTTTGTATGCCTTTGGCTAAAGGCGGCTCCTCCCTTGCCATGTGTGCGTTGGGCATCATGTACGCAGATGGTGTTGGTGTCCCGCAAAGCGACAAGTTGGCGCGCAAGTATTTCCAGCAGGCAATTGATGCGGGCAATCCAGATGCCGCCGCTATGCTGGCCGAGTTTGAGGCGGCCTTAGGTAAGGCTTGAGGGATCCAGGAGAGCACCATGGCAGATAGCGTACTTAAAATCCAGGGGCGATGCCCAACGTTTGCAAGAATCTGGCGAATTTTCTGGTAGGTCAGCTTTGGCTTTAGAAGCTATAGCTGCGGCAAAAAGGATCAGTCAGTTCGCCAGGCAAAGGGGGCCTATCCGATCTGTCGTTGGGCGAGATCAACGCTGAAATTGAAATTGTGCGCTGCCCGCAGTGGTCTACGTTCGACATTCAACTTCGGTTGCCACCGGTTTCTGCCACCATCGTACGCCTGCCCTCCCGGTAAAGGCCTGATCCCACAACTCCCGCAAAACCCTTATGGATGCACGCGGAACCCAGCTGTAAGGGATGATTGGCCAGAATGCTTGCGATACAATTTCCAGAGGGCATCGTTTTGGGCAGGATAGAGGAAAGGGGATGTATGGTCAGCCAAGCCGCAGAAAAGACCGTCAGCCAGTTGATGGATGAAGGCAAGAGAATCGGCCGGGACATCGTGCTTTGTGCTGATGGCAAGTACCGCTGGACCTATGCGGTAAGTCTCTACAAGAATCCCGCCATATTTCTTTTGGTCTGGAAAATCTTTTTCTTCATCTTACTGGCCATCTTTGGCTGCGTCATGATTGTTGATGTCATCGAATGGGGCACCAAGAACCTTGTCAGTAACCTGAAATTCTTCGCCTTTTTCCTGATTGGCATGACGGTACTCGTTGGGCTTGGGTACCTGCTTTATGCAGCAATCATGGGGGGAAGCTACCGTGTGCTCTTTGAGATGGATGACAAAGGCATTAATCATATACAGGTGACAGAGCAGGCGAAGAAGGCGAAGGCGGTTTCTGCGCTTACCGTAGCGGCAGGGATTGTTTCCAAAAGGCCGACAACTGTCGGTGTTGGCATCAATGCGGCAAGGACGGAAATGTATTCCGATTTTTCGAAGGTACGCACAGTCAAGGCATTGCCCCGTTCGCATACGATCAAGCTCAATGGGCTGCTCTCGCATAACGAAGTGTACGCGCAAAGTGAGGACTTCAATTTTGTGCTGGACTACATCCTCTCCAACTGTCCGAACCTGAAATAATCTTGAACCCTGCGCCGGGGAGCCAGCAAAGACAGAAAACTCCCCAACGCTTTGCATCCGGGTACCCGGGCAACTGTTACCCTGTCTGCAAGCGCCAGACACAAAAAATGCCAGAACTACCGCGCATGTAGACCTGGCACTCTTGCCCCCATGAAGCTGGGGAATTGGAAAAAGTTAGGTTATTTTGCCAAATGCTGATTGACCAGTTTGGTCATTTCAAACATGGAAACCTGTTTCTTGCCGCCGAAGATAGGCAACAGTTTCTGATCCGCATTAATCATTCGTTTGTTTGCGGAATCCTGAAGTTTGTTCTTTTTGATGTATTCCCACATCTTTTTGATTACCTGGGTTCTTGGCAATGCTTTTTTACCAACGACTGCTGACAGTTCTGCGTCAGGCTGAAGAGGTTTCATGAATGGATTGACGGTTTTGGGTTCAGCTTTTGCTGCTGCAGGTTTTCTTGTTGCCATAATCTTTAGCCTTTTTGAAAAAGAGAAGTTAGACGTACTGCATGAATTAATATATGGGGCTTATCCCAGAATGCAAAGCATTTTCTGCATAAGAAACATCAAGTTATGCATTATTTTGCCTTATAAACCACACTTTTATTCTGAAAAATGATTTTTTGTGCCCTTGACGCAACAAAAAGCGCATTTTTTCAGAAGTAGGGAGAATGGGTAATTAGCAGGGAAAAAGTGCGGAAAATCCCTGTTTATTGGTTGTCAAATTTGCGCGTACAGTTGAGTTGCGGGTTCTCAGCGAGCCAGTCGCAGATGTCTTCAGGCTCCCAGCCCATTTCTTCGTGACCCTCTATGAGCGGCAGGAAGGAAAGCAAAAGGGCGCAGTCGGTTAGGGCGCCATGCTGCAGGCGGAATGCTGACCTGTCGATGCCGTAATAATCGCAAAGGCCGTCTATACCGGGTTGCTTGATTTCGGGGTTTTTCTTGGCAATCTTGAGGGTATCGATCCATCTACAGCCGAGTTGCGTTGTATCCGGCATCTTGTACTTTGTCAGTTCTGCATTGAGCCAGGACCGGTCGTTCTTGGCACTATGCGCATAGATTTCAGCGCCTTGGATATATTGGGAGATGGAGTCTGCAATGACGTGGAAGCGGGGAAACTTCCTGAGGAAATCATTGGAAAGGTGGTGGATCAAATAGGCGAAGTGCGAAACCTGGATGACGGGGTTCACATACTGGTGGTAGAACGAGACAGGTAGGTAGTCTTCATCGAATGCAATAGCACCGATTTCGCAAATGCGCTGCTCCCGGTGTACGTCTACACCGGTTGCCTCAATGTCCAGGACGATGCGTTTCATGCCTGATATGGTACTGCTTTTTATTGGCATTGGCAGATGGATGATTGTCTCCGATAATAGAAATATGTCTTTAGCAAGAAACGGTTGGACGTTATGCTCAAGAAACGGATTGGTTTTGTCTTTATTGCCTTCTTCGTCTGCTGTACATTCCTGCTGGGTGGATGCCGGAAGCCGCCTGCAGCTGTCAAGCAGGAAGGTCCTGAAGAAGTGGTCCGCGAGGCTATCCAGGCACTCGTAGGACCGGATCCCGGCCGCTACATGGCGCTCTTGGATGTCCCGGAAGAATCACGCAACGCCGCTTGGAAGATCAAGGACTACGAGAAGCGCACCAAACGCCTGGTGCGTAAGTTCGCACGTCAGGCGAAGCGGCGCGGGGGACTTACGTCTGTGGACCTTGGGGAAGAGGGGATCAAGTACACCCATATGGTCACGAAGGAGGATGGGACGGTGACTTATGAACCGACCACCTATGAGAGGGCGGTTGAAGGAGATACTGCTGAACTGACCATCAAGATGACTTATGGCGACGGGTCAACGGACGACCCTAAGACGTACCTGTTGACGAAAAAGCGTGATGGCTGGTTGCTGAAAGCGGAGTAGGCCGGGACTTTTGGGGGCAGGCTTTGTGGTGGGAGCTGCCTGTCAGCTGGAGTCCTGAACATCTTTGTCGGCGTGGCATCCCAAGGGGGGGGAGCAGGATGTTTCAGCCACATCGGGTGTGGAAGTAGGCCGTGCAGGTTGGATGGCTATGGGTGATGGTTTGCTACAAATCCGTCAAATGAATTTGAGACATCATCAGGGACATCAGATTCAGCAAGGACTTAACAAATTCTGCACATATAACTTAACAAATTCTGCACGTATGAATTAACAAATTTTGCATTCATCGTTTAATAAATTCTGCAACGGATAATGTACAATTTGTGCATATCTGAAGAAGGAATCATGATGGGAAGCTACACAAAACGATGGGCAGCAGAAGTGTTGCGTGAAGTCCTGTCTTTTCAACGGACTGCTGTTGTCGTCGGAGCCAGGCAGAGTGGCAAGACTACAATGGTTCGCCGGGAAATGCCGGTGCCTGCCCAATACGTGACACTGGATGACCCGGATTTCCTGAGCCTTTCAAAAAATGATCCTGCTTTTCTGGTCAAGATGGGTGGGTCTGCATGTCTGGTTATTGATGAAATCCAGAAAGCCCCGGATCTCATCAGCCGTATCAAAATGCAGGTTGACAGGGATAATCGCCCAGCACAATTTGTTCTGACGGGATCGGCTGATTACCGCAGGCTTCCCCAAGTCACAGACTCGCTGGCGGGAAGGACGGTCTTCATCCGCCTCCGTGGCATGACTGAGGCTGAAGCAAGGGGAAAACAGCCGGTCTTTCTGAAAAATATGTTTGACCGTAACATTCCTTCACTGGGAAAGTTGGAAACCTGTTCCAAAAAAGACGCTTTTGAACTGGCATTGAAAGGCGGATATCCAGCCGCCAAAGAACTGCCGCCCAAAGACCGGTCACGTTATTTTGAAAGCTATATCGAGTCCCAGATCCAGCATGACCTGTCACAGAACTGGAATATGGTCAGGTTGGGTGCACTCAGGGATCTCCTCCGTTATGCAGCCATTTACTCAAGTAAACTGCTTAATATTTCCGAAATCAGCAGCAGGGTGGAAGCATCACGCCAGACAGTCACAGGTTATCTGAAATCTCTTGAAGCCATGTACCTTATTGATACCCTGCCTGCGTGGCTGCATAACGATTACGTTGTCGGCAGCAAGGTACCCAAGTTGTTTATGAATGATACAGGTCTGCTGGCTTATTTCCACAACATCCAGTCAGCAGATTTCCTGTTGAATGATATCAAGGCAATGTCGGATATAGGGGGCAAGCTTTTTGAGACTTGGGTCTATAACCAGATAGCAGCTGAAGTTTCTCTCAATCCTGGATGGCGTATCTCGCATTTCCGCAATGGCAACAGGCAGGAAATAGATTTCATGATAGAAGACAGTCAAGGCAGGCTGCTGGGTATTGAAACAAAAAGTTCAGAAACCCTTGGGGCGGAGGATGCCAAGCATCTACGGTGGTTTGCTGAACGGGCAAGGCATCCATTTACAGGTATTGTTCTTTATGCGGGCAACAACATTACAAGTTTTGGTAATGGCGTCTATGGGGTGCCTTATTCTGCGCTTTGGCCAAACTGACTCCAAAGGTAGAGGCATCTTGTAGCACGTTTGGTGACCAATATGGAACAGAACTGGCTTCCCAGTAGATAGGCTTCCATGAGAGCGGGATTGCAACCACTCATGATGACTGGATGCCCCCCCAAATGGGGGGCTTGCTTTTACTCAAAACGCACACACCGCTTTCACGTTCCCAGCAAACCCACGCCTGTCACCGACATACCCCTTAGCCGATACACCAAGCGTCCATGGGCTCCTGGCACTCGGCTTCACCTGGAGACCGAGTTCCCCGACACCCGTTTCACCCGACAGGGTAGGGGTATCGAGCCGCACGTTGTTGATCCTGCCGTCAGCGTCACCACCTAACGTACGGTCATATGCGATACCCGCCTTCCACTTGACCGTGTCACTGACATCACCCGTGAACCGCAGCCCAGCACGCAAGCCATGCGTAACCGTGGAATCCATATGGAACTTGGAATCTGCCTTGTCGTGCATCCTGACCGTATCGCTTTCAAGCATTGAAAGCGTGTAGCGGCCATAGATATCGAGGTTCACCGTGTTACCCAGCTTGAAGACATACCCGCCACCCAGGTGGGTTGAGCCGTACAGCATCTCGGTCTTGTAGTGTGCCTTGTCACCGGCGTACCTGCCGTCAACGGCTGTCTTGGCGACACCGAGACGGATGGAACCATCGACATACGGGCCGTCATTAAGGCTGTATTTCCCAGCTAAGCCGACACCGTAGTACTCGTGTTCACCGCTGCCGCTTGCCCCATTGACGTGGGACTTGCTGTTGCCCCAGCCCGCTTCAAAGAAGGCAGTCAGTGTGGCATTCTTCGTTGGTTTTCCAGCAATACCGGCGGCCATCGATACCGAGTCAACATCGACATACGATCCCGTGCGGTACCTGGACTGCCCGCCGTTCATGGCACCGAATGCCGCCTTGCCGTCAGATACCGCCTGGTTCATGGATGCCATGGCTTCGTCAGCGATGAACTCGGCACCGTGGTTCACCATAGCAGCCGTACCTATTAAGGCTTCAGAGAGGGTCTTTGCGTTGTCGGTCGCCTTCATTTCAGGAGTGATGACCGTGATGACCTCGAGCATTTCCACAGCTTCATTCTCAGCAGGTACCGCCGTTTCAGTCATCGTCACCTGTTTTGCGGAGATGAAGGGCATTTCGGTAGAAGCGGCAGCCTCAGTTACCGTGGTTGTCGGCTCACCAGGCCCAGCCGTTACCCTATTGACTGCAACCCCTGCAGGGGAGATTACCGGGTCATCCGAAGAAGGGACTTGTGTTGGTACAGCAGGTGTTGGTTCGACAGTTGTCTCATTGGATGGTGCAGCAGAGCGCAGCAACATGGATTGCATCAAGACAGGGGAAGCAGTATTTTCAGGAGCCGTCGTTTCGTGGGTTTCAGATCCACTACTTGTATCAGTCGGGGCGTTCATCGGGGACATCAGCATAGCCATCATAGGCGCAGCGGGTACCGAAGAGGTCAGCACAACGGCTCCCTGTGACAAAGCCAGAGATGTTGCCGTGCCGGATAAGGTCGTGGACGTGTTCGCGCCCTGTGAGGCTGCATCTTTATACAACTGCCAGGTCGTTGTGGCGAAGGTACCCTGTTTGACGAGCTTGGAACTCGACAAGGTCAGCCCATTGGCCGTGGTGGATTTGAGCAATAAAACCTGGCTGCCAGTGACTGGGTCTTCCGCATTTTCAGAGACGTTGATGGTTTTGGACGACAGGTTGGCCTCACCATTGACGGTGATGATAGGGGAATAGGCATTCGCTTGCCCAGCAGCCAGGTTCAGTGTTGTATAGCCGTCCAGTCCCCCTACGGTGTTGATGCCTGATGCGGTGATGGTATTTTTGCTGCTTGACGTGTTGATAGCCCCGGAAGAGCCGTAGCCACCATAGACAGTCCCTGTGACGGTTGCGTCCTTTAAGGTGACGGTGTTGTTGGTCACGCGCGTACCGTTTGCCGCAAAGCCGCCATAAACATTGCCTGAGACCGTCGAGTTGTCAATTGCCACCGTATTCGGCTTGATATAGACATAAATCCAGTCCTTGGCTGAGCCCTTCGCATAGGCGCCATAGACACTGCCATCTACCGTCGAATCTTTGAGGTTTACGGTATTGCCGACACCATCTTCCCCCGCATAAAGGTAAAGGTAGCTCTTGGGCGCATGGGCGGTAAGGTATGCCCCGTAGATGTTGCCAGTTACGGTCGACGCATTGACGTTCACTGCATTGCCTTGGGCTCGGGCATTGATATAGCTGTTGTCGCTTGTCCCTTCAAAGAAAGCCCCATAGAGGTTGGCGTCTTGGATCTGGGATCCGTTGATGGTTACCGTATTCCTATGGATGTCGGCGCTTAGGTTGTCGGTGCTCGTCCCGTCAATCACACCGCCATAGACATGGCCTGACGTCAGGGTGGTGTTTGTCAGTGTGATGCTGTTGTCGTGGTTTTCCGGGTAGTAATACGCCCCGGTCGTGCCATGCATATAGGCGCCATAAGCGTTGCCTGTCAGGGTAGTGTCTCCGAGGAAAACCGCATTGTTAAAGGTCTCCGGATAATACCACTGGCCGGTTGTCCCGTAGGAATAGGCGCCATAGATGTTGCCTGTAAAAGGTGTCCCTGAGACGGAAACGCTGTTGCCAAAGACGTTCGGGTAGTTGTAGCCCGATGGGTCATCAACGGTTTCATGGCCGCCATAGATATGGCCGGATGCGTTCCTTAACCCGCTGACGGTCACTGTATTGTTACTTGCATGGCCTTCGGATGAACCGCCATTGGAAACACTCATCGAGCCGGAACCACCGTACATGCTGCCTGAAAAAGCCGCCAAACCAGAGACGCTCAGCCTGTTTTCACGTGCATGGCCATTGACCGCTGCACCGCCATAGAGGTTGCCGGTGATAGTGCCTCCTGTGACTGTCAACGAATTGGCATTGGCCGCTTGGGTATGTGCGAGTCCCCCATAAACATCGGTTGCCGATGAGTCAGTCAGTGTGACGGTATTGTTGCATGCAGCAGCTGCCTCAGAGTGGCCGCCATAGACAGATTCCGCATGGGCATCGGTGATGTCAACCGAGTTGCCATTGGTTGCGCTGTTGGAAGAGAAACCGCCTTCAACGCTACCGGTAATACGGGCATGTTGGGATATGTGTACGGTATTTTCCGTTGCTGTCCCAGTATGCTTGACATATCCGCCAGCCACACCGTTTCCAAGCGTACCACCGGCTACGGTAACGGTGTTGGACTGCGCTTTACCATTATCCGTGGCACCCCCTGTGACTGAACCGGTTACTGTGGCATTGCCCGATACCTGGACTGAGTTGCCTGACACATTCCCAGATGCCGTGTAGCCGCCCGTGACATAGCCCCTAACCGAACCACCTGTCATTGTGACGCTGTTGCCGGTACTTCCAAAGCCTTTGGCTGAATGGCCACCAAGTACGTTGTTCAGTAGTGTGCCATCGGAGATGGCTACCGCATTGCCTGTTGCTTTGCCGATGGATGATGTACCACCCTTGACTGCGCCTGAAATGGTGCCGCCCAAGATTGTTACACGGTTGGTGGAGGCGTTTTCTGTGCCGTTGCCACCAAAGACGGTGCTGGCAATCGTTGGCGACCCGGAAATATGGACGGTATTGTCTGTTGCCGTCTTGCCGACACCACCCTGGATGCCTTTGGTAACCGTCCCACCTGATACGGTGACCGTATTGTCTGTCGCCAGCCCGGAAGAAGAGGAGCCTCCGATGGCTGACCATTCGATGGTTCCCCCAGTGACCGTGACCTGGTTACCGGCAGCGGTGCCGGACTTTTCCGCATGGCCGCCGACGGCATTGGCTTTGGCCGTACCGTTTTCAAAAGTCACCGAATTGCCGCTTGCTAATCCCGTCTTGGAAAACCCGCCGTAGATGTGGCTGGCAACCGTCAGCTCACCCGTGCCGCTTATTGAGACGGTATTGTCTGCGGCATCACCGCCTGTGGCATAGCCCCCATAGAGCGCGCCGCCGAGGCTGCCTGTCTTGCCGGAGCCTGTTGAGACGGAAACGGTGTTGTCCGCAGCCGTCTTGCCATAGCCGCCATAGACGTGGCTTTTGATCGTGGTGTCTGTTATGGCAACAGTGTTGTCATCAGCCGTCCCCTTGGCCGCATTACCGCCATAGGCCATGTTGCCTACCGTGGCGTCGGTCAGCGTGAGTTCGTTGCCGTTGGCTGCATTGTTCGAGGAATACCCGCCCATGACCCAGCGGGAAGTGGCATTAGCAAGGGTGAGGGCGTTCCCGTTCGCGATACCGGACGTGGAGGCACCGCCATAGGCATAGCCGGTGACCTGGGCATTGCCGGAGACGGTGACATGGTTGCCGTTGGCACTTGCGTTTACCGCTTTGCCCCCATAGACGAGGTAGGCGTTGCCACCACCCAAGGTGACATTGGCAACAGACGCGGGGGTGTTACTGGTACCGAAGTCGCCATAGAGGTTGGCAAAGGATGAGGAAGCCGAAGAAAGGGTGACACCTTCAGCAGAGTGGGTGGTAGGTCCCTTGGCGGTACCCAACAGTCCGTTCGTGACTACCCCGGCGGCATTGATGCGCAGTGCCCCAGCATTGCCATAGAGGTAGGTGTAGGTCGCCGCAGACGCACTGTGTGCTGCAAAAAGGAGTGCCAGGGTGGCGGCGATTTTGGTCAGGGTGTGGCTTGGCGTTGGTTTCGGCATGGTGGCACCTTTCTTTTAGGGGACTTGGAATAGGGCTTCTCAAGCCAGTCTAAGGGGGAGGACAAGGCGTTCCAGGCCAAAAGGCAGGCGAAAAGGGGGTGTTATTTGGAGGGGGGCTTTCACCCCGATAGAAAGGCGGCTCCAAAGGAATTCCGATTCGCGAAGGCAGCCCAGCCTTTCCGACGTATCAGTTCTTCCATGTACTTGTTACGTTGGATTTCCTGCATAATGACTCCGAAAAAGTGTAAAAACTAACGGTTTTCCGTAATAGAAATATGTTCTACTCCGAAAAATTGTAAATATTGATGCTTTTCCGAAGTTTGCAGACTGGTGCGACAACTTTCTAAAAGGAGCATGACATTGGAAATGCCATTTCGCTGTGCCATTACAAAAGCCACCGTATGTTCTGCCACCAGAAAACCCCCATACCGCCCAGACAGATAGCTGGACCGAACGGGAACGGAATCCGCAGGCTATAGAATTTCGTACACACCTTGCCACGGGATAGCTTATTTGCCAGCCAGCCGCCCAGCACGAAGACCAGCCCCAACACGCAGGAGAGGATCAGCAGGTACAACGCATTATGGAACGTTAGGTAGACACTGAATGCGGCTACCAGTTTGACATCCCCACCTCCCAACTTGCCAGGCATCAGGCGCGATACCGACCATAGAAGGCAGTAGAAGAACACGGCATTCACGACAGCCGTCTGTAATGAGACCCTCGAAACCCCGCCGGCACTGAAAAGCAGTCCCGCCCACAGCAGGATATAGACCATCGGATCGGGCAGTTCTTGGGTGTCCATGTCTATCAGTGCCAATGGCAGGGCGACAAATAGAACCAGACAGGCCATTACCGCAAAAGGCGTCATCCCAAAGAACCAGACAACCGTTGCCGCATAGGTAGCGCAAAACAGCTCAACCCATAATACCCGTCCTGGGATCCTAACCCCGCAGGTGCGGCACTTCCCACGTAGCAAAAGCCAACTGATGATGGGGACGTTCTCGTACCATGACAGGGGACGGTTGCAGCCGTCGCAGTGGGAGGCAGGCAACGCCAAGCTTAGCGGTTGCCGCTTTTTGCTTTCATGCTCATAAAAGCACGCCAGTTCCGGTGGGATCAGGTGGTTGGTCATGCTGGCTACGGCATCATTGACCTCACGCTGCTGGATCTTTGGATACCGGTCAATCACGACGTTCAGGAATGAACCGATGACGGCACCAAAAAAGAAAGCTACGGTGGTGGTCAGCCACAGGGCTGGGGTTTGCAGGATCTCAAGCATGATTGGCTCCAGGGAAAGAGACACGGGTATTGTCTGGGAGCCAGGAAGGGGAACCAGCTTGAAAGGGCGGTTCTAAAGGTGCTTTTTTGTTCGCTATGGTCGGATTTTGGAGGCAAGCACGTTTCGTATCCCATTACGAAGCATGGGTCTTCGCAATGATGTTGTTGAGTTGCTTGTTTTTTTCCTGTTCGGCAGCCAGTTTTTTCTGAATATTGGCAATATTATTGTTAAGTTGCGCAATATTCTTTTTAAGAATCTGTATTTCATCCAGCATCAGTTTGGCGGATAACGCTGCTGCCGCAGGCAAACCCTTCAGGAAATCCATTGCGGGTTCATTTATGGGATCCCTTAATGCTGGGGCTGATGCCATGACCTGGAAGAAATGATAGTCTGAATCGGTTATGACACCATGCTCATGCCAATTCTTCGCGATAGGTAAAGTCTCCTTTGCCACTCTGGCAAAAAGGGAACCTTCCTTGAAGAATTGCAGAAGATTGTCTTCCTTGGCTTTCAGGAAGATACCCGACGTGGCAGGTCTGATCCTTTCCTGAATTTCCTTGTTGTTTTGGGTAAGCAGAAGTGCCAATAGTCTACCACGTGCAATCCTTGCATTGATGCCAGCCGTCTTAAGAGTACTTCCAGTTCTTTTTCGATAGAAATAATAAGATTCGTTGACAAAATAAAAACGGTTGCTCCTTAGAGCGGCCTGAAAACAAAATAGCTCATCTTCCAAAATAGTCCTATCTTCGATAAATTGGAGATCGGCTATTACTTCAGGGTGGAAAATCTTATTCCAGACAACACCCCAAGAACCATTTCTTCCTGCCCAGTTTTCATATGAGAAAACGGCTTCAATAAAATTGATCCTGTCAATCAATCCTTCCTGATGGACAAATTTCCGCTCAACCAATTTATCCGGAAAGGCGCTCTTGAATCCAAAAAATAAGATGTCTGCTTTGGCCGAAGCCATTTTTGGCAACAGGTCTGAATAGATATTGGGAGGCAACCAATCGTCACCATCCAAAAAAGTGACAGCAGAAAACGATTGCATGTCTGGTTTCATTTTGGACAGTCCCCAATTCCTTGCGGAACCTATTCCCCCATTGGGTTTGTGGAAGACTTTGAAACGGGAATCTTTTGCTGCGTATTGATCCACAATTTCTGCGGATGCATCAGTCGAACCATCATCAATAACATAGGCAACCCAGTGTGGGTAAGTCTGTGCGAGGAGACTGTCTAAGCATGCCCCAATATAAGGGGCAATGTTATAGACAGGAATGATGACTGCAATTTTGCCGGTGTTCATCTGGGTAAGATCTGGGGTATTGGATGTCATGGCTTAAGTACAAAAGATAACCCTGAACACAATAACCTTTTGTTTTTATAAAGACAAGGGAACCTCTGGAGATCATCGAAATGGAAATCATGCCAGACCATCTTCATATGCTTTAGGAAGTGGTTCCCAGTTTGGCATTTACAAGGTTGTAAAAACCATTAAGGGGAAGTCATCAAGGATACTGCGCATGGAATTCCCTTGGATTAAAAGCCGTTTGTCTAGCGTTGCTTTACCAAAGTAGGGCGTAAGACCCTAGCTTAAGGTATGGGAGAAGGAAGTAGAAAAAAACAACTAGACTTTCCAACTAATCCGTGGAAAGACAGCTGAAAAGTCCTAGTTGAAAGCAAAAAATAACATCTTGGCTATCGGTTAGGTAGCCTGAAAGCCCGGGTTGCCGGGTTAGCTGAGGGTCACTCCGTCTCCTGCAGATCCTTGTCCCAAGCCCGGACGAATTTTGCAAAATCGTACTTACATGCTTTGCAGTAGGCACGTGCTTCAATGACCGAGACGCCGCGGTCGCCGCTTTCAATCTTGCTGATGTAGCTCTGTGGCTTCTCAAGTTTCTCGGCCAGTTCGACCTGGGTCATTTTGGCTGCTTTACGAACCTGCCTGAGGTGCTGTTGGAGCAGCAGTTGTTCAGGTGTCTGCGGGCGTTTAGTAGTGGTAGCCATAACATTCTCCTTGTCAGAATCTAACCTATGCTGATATGGAAAATTATAGACCTTTCATCTTGGAATTGGGAAGAGGGGAAGTGCATGTCTTAGATGGAAAATTTGCTTACTGGGGAGTAGATACCACAAAGTGTATCTCTGGCGGAAAAATCAGCTTAGTCTTTCATGCGTCAAGGACTGGCAAACGCAGCTACCAGAAGTATTTTGCCTTTATAATAAAAAATTGTCCTATCGTTTTCTGGAACGTCATGAAGAAAATCCCTTTGTTAGCTGCCTTGATGATATTGGTGTCTTCCGCATATGCTGACGATACTTGGTGGAGTAAACCTGATTGGTATAAGCAGGCTGTAGGCAAATGTGCAGCTGAGGCACATGTTGCCAGGTGTGCGTCCAGTTGCCGGGACGGTATGTTAGGTAAGGCTGGCAGGAAGATTCCTGTTAAGAGCCAGCAAGAAGCATTGATGATCTGCGATGGCTCAGCTACCGTATGCGAAAAAATAGCCCATTTGTCTCAGGGGCTGGCAGCCAACGGCCAACCCTCTTTCGTTCCAGATGACCAGACGCGCAAGCGCATCATCAAGGAAGTTTATACGGGGAAATATAAACAATGGTATAAAAACGGCGAACCGTCCCGGATGATGAACGCGCCAGAAAACATCCAATTAGAAGGTATGGCATATCTGCATTGTATTGCGCCTTATCAAAAGAAGATGATGCAAGAGCAGCAGGCTCAGCCCAATCAGGGAGGCAATGCGCCGGCACCTGCAAATTAAGGGGGTTGCCCATACCGTTAAACCTCAAAGACGCTGGCGAACGGGTCAGTTTCTTTGAGGTTTTTTCTATTCTGACACCTGAAAACGCCCACGCCTGACAGCCAAATCCAAAGGACATGCTGCCCTAGGCTACAGAAGTTCCTGCAATCCATACTGTGATACGGTCTGCAACAAATAGGAAGAAAGAATGGGGGCTTTCGTACTATGCCCAATCGGCGGTGTCATTTTCAGCGTTGCTGATTAAGACCCAGTGCATTGAAGAAGAACGGACGGTGTTAGAAAGAGGGGAGCGACACAGATACGTCGATCTTGCCCAGCGTTCAGATGATTATTTATGGCAAAAAGGGAGCCGCATTCGCCCTCATGCCTAAAGGCTGGGGCTTCCTGCGGCGCGTTTGGGATTCGGGATGTTATTCTGCTACCGTTTCCTGCAAATCCTTGTCCCAAGCCCTAACAAACTTGGCGATGTCGTATTTACAAGCTTTGCAGTATGCGCGTGCTTCAATGAGGGAGAGCCCTCGTTCACCGTTTTCAATCTTACTGATGTAGTTCTGTGGCTTACCCAGTTTCTCTGCCAGTTTTGTCTGGGTTAATTTGGCTGTCTTGCGTAGTTGCTTGAGATGCTGCTGGAGGAGCAGCTGGTCGGCTGTCTGTGCGAGTCTGGTAGCCATGAAGTTCTCCTAATCGAAATCGGCTGTATGCAGATGGCTGATAATTATAGACTTTCTTCGGGAAAGTTGAGAAGACTATATTCGACTTGTGTGGCTTAGTTGCACTGAATTTTTCTTGCTTTAGCAACAAGCACTTAAGCGCAACAGCCAACGTGCCGTTAAGAATCGCCTGCTTTTCGTTCCTGCTTGAGATGTTGCTGACCAAGTAGTTGTGGCGTGTTTATGAGAAGGGGAGTTGGTGGGCAGGTTGTTGGGATCCTACCCACCGGAGCGAGTGTTTGCTGTCTTTCCAGCTGTCAGGTTTCTTTCTATCCATTCGCAAACACAGAAAGGAGAAGAAGTCTTTTGGAGAAGACTGTTTGTGGTGGTGCTAATTTCCACCTAAGCCATAAGGATAGAAGTACCGCTTGGAATCATACCACAAAAGGCTAGCCCATGGCTTGGCGCCAAAAGATGGCAACGCAAGCGGTAAGATTGCAGGTTCAAACGGGAATGTAATGCGCAAGTGCTGGTATCTCATACAGCATTTGCCGTATCATGACCCCCGCCTTAAGGAGGAACCGCGAGCAAGTTGTAGGAAACCTTAGAATGGTTAAAATGCCTGCCAACCTGTTAGGTAATACGACTTTCGAATGACAACTGTTTCAGTTCAAGTGGCCTGAACCTGACAACCCAAACCGAAAAAACCACCAAGACTGTCAACCCTATTCAGAAAAATAAAATTGTGCGCAAATGCAAAGTTTGTTCACAAGAAGATGCTATGATGATATTGCTAAAATACCTATAAGATATTATTAAGATATCTAAATAATAGTATTGGCGATATTCGTCAAAAGCCACGCAAGTGCTAATTGGGTGCCAAAATGGGCTCTTAATCCTGAAAAGGTTGTCAGCCAATAGTGGGTTTTCGAAGTCGGTTGGCATGTCCAGTGATTAGCTTGGCATCTTCCTGAATCAGGTGACTGTCTGATGGTTGCTCCCGAAGTCACCAAAGCGTTTCAGGCATGGTGCTGCCTGTCTTTTTTAGCTTCTTCCGCATCGTTGCCCAGCTTGCGCAACTTCGTCGGGAATGACAGCTTCCAGTCTTGGCTGACCGGCTTGTCCCATACGTCATCGCGCCAGCCCCGGTAGCCTTTGATGTAGCTTTTGGCGCGTGCATCGAATTGGATGATGTCGCCCTTGGCTAGGTTCCCCAATGACTGAAATCCCTTCGTGTAGTTGAACCACAGGTGATCACAGAGTACCTGGCCTTTTTCGTCCTTGATATCTAGCAGCAGGATGGTTTTTTCCGGTCCCGTCCAACCGTTCTTGATTCCTTGGCGCTCAAAGACGCCGGTGAACGTGCCGCGCAGTTCCCGGTAGTTGGCCAAAGCATTTCGCCCTTGGTTTTTGCGTGTTTCTATTTTCTTGTTCATGATGTCCCTCCGTAAGAAGATCCTCTCATGCAAAAAACGCCGCGCAACTTGACGGTAATACGCGCTTTGGACGAAGATGGGTGGCAATCATAAAAAGGGGCGCGTACCTTGCTCAGGGTTTGCAGATGCTGACAGGCTGTCAGTAACAGGCTGATATCCTGGTTGCAGGCGGACACCGTACGATTGGAGATGGTGTTTCTTTTGCCTATGCGTTTTTAGGGGACGGAAGATGATGAGACTGTGTACATTCAGGGTCAAGAATTTCAAGCAGTTTGAGGATATCAAGCTGGATCTGACGAAAAGCCGGAATTTCCACTTCAATACGAACGCCATGACGCCTGACCGCCAGATGGTGAAGACTGGGCTCATCTATGGCAGGAACAATTCCGGTAAAAGCAACCTGGGCCGCGCCATCATGGACATCAGGCAACACCTGTCGATGAATCCCATTGATTTAGGCAACGACGGCTTTTTCCTGAATGCAAACAGCAAGATTCCGTATGCGACCTTTTCCTATACGTTTGCTTACCAGAAATGCCGGGTTGTCTATACGTATAAAAAGGACCGGCATGGTGCCCTCCTATATGAGTCGCTGACAGTGGATGACCATCTGGTGTGCCTGGTTAATCGGCTCAGTGATACCCCTGTCCTGGAGATTCCCGGCAAAGAAGCGTATGGTTTTGCTTCGCTCCAGTGGGACGGTTTCAAAGAAAGTACGATTTCCATCATCCGCTATATCGTGTTCAACTCGCCGTTGGCCAAGGACAATGTCTTGGTGCAGCTGATTGCTTTTGTTGGTGGCATGCTGATGTTGACGCGCTTTGATAGGGGTAGCGAATACCGGGGGAGGAACCCTGTCTACAAACAGGCCATGGTATACATCCTGCAAAGCGGTGCTGATAAGTTCAATGCGTTCCTGCGTTTGGCTGGGGTCCAAGAAGAGGTGGTGGTTAAAAAGGATGTAACGGGTGACGATGCCTTGTTCTTCCGCTATGAGTACGAAGACCTGCCTGTGGAGACGGTGGGATCCAGCGGTATGTTTGCATTGACGTTGCTATACGCCTTGCTGCAGAACTTGGATAAGGCATCGTTTGTCTTCATTGATGAGAGCGATGCGTTCTACCACTTCGAGCTCTCGCGCTTTGTTTTCAGTCAGCTGAAAGAGAAAAAAGCCCAGTGCCTGATGACGACGCATAACCTCAATCTTCTGACCAATAACGTCACCCGGCCTGATGCCTGTTTCATCATTACGAAGGAGGGCATTGCGTCGCTGACTGAGCGGTTAGGCAAGGAACTGCATGAAGGCCATAACCTGGAAAAAATGTATGTGGCGAATGAGTTTGGCGCAAAGTAACCAGTAAAGAGGCAATTATTTCGGTTTACCGATGAAACAGCCTTCAGGGGTGCAGTAAGTTCCCTGTATCTTTTCCTCTGCCAGGCGTTCTTCTTCCAGCAGTTTCTGCAGGATAGGTTTCAACTGTTCAACGGGCATTGCGCCTGGGACGGTGTATTTTCCTGCCAGCACGAAATAGGGGACGCCACGGATACCGTACTGCTGTGCAAGCCTTTCATCCTGCCTGACTGCATCGGCATAATCATCGGAAGCCAGCAATGCGTGGACTTCTGCTTCAGGAATACCCTCAGAAACCGCGATACGGGTCAGGACATCATGGTCAGCCAGTTCAAGGTTTTCAGTGAAATAAGCCTTATAAAGCCGTTCCGATATCCGGTCAGCCAGTGTCCTGTCAGGGTCGTTTTGCGCCAGCTTCGTCAGGCGGTGTGCATCAAAGGTATTCGTATAGCGCGTCTCTGCATAATTGAAGTCCAGCCCTGCCTGTCTGCCAGTATCTGAAATCTGCTGGATACGTTTGGCAGCCATAGCTTTTGTCAGGCCATATTTCACCGAGAAACGGTCAACCGTCGTGCCAGAGTAGGTCGTACTGGCACCCGGATCCAGTTCAAAGGCCTTCATTTCAATTTCAATATCTTGGCTGGCATCCAATGCTTCAATTGCTTGCTTCAGCTGTGTTTCCCCGATATAGCAGTAGGGGCAGGCATAGTCCGACCAATAGGTGATTTTCATGATGGCGTCCTTTTGAAATAAATCTATACAAATTGCATTAAGACTATTTGTCTGAAAATTGGATATAGTCAGCCGCTCCTGTTTTAGATACTGTACCGTAGCTGTGGCAGCTTTCCAAATAGTGCATATGAGTAGGCTTTATGGCTGATGGCGAAATGGAAACTGAAATCCAATCCGCCCAAGACGACCATAAAGCCAGTGTCGGTGCCGCTTGTGTCGCATATCTAACTTTCCTCTCCCAGACTCGGATCAGTTCGTCAGCCCTATCCAAAAAAACGAGGTGAGCCAGTGCGGCTGATTGTATGACGTTGTGCTTTGCACTCAGTCAATGGCATGTGCTGTCAGGAACAGGGACTTGGACAGGGATGCAAAGAAGTCCTGATAGATTTTGGGATCCTTAATCGGTTTCTGGCGGAACTCGGCATTCATACGTACGGTCATTCTGTCTTTCCCTTTGGGGGTTACGGTAACCGTTACCAGTGTGGTTTTGCGTGTCGGGTCTAAGGACGCTTCATCATAAAGGTGCGATCCACCGACGTCCTTGATGGCAGAGATGGTTCCCAGCCCTTCGTCTGTTTTGGTAATGATGAAGCCGTAGTCCTGAAGGGTGGCAATGGTCGCACGCATGACCTGGGTTTTGTTGGCAGTATCAAATGCCCGTGTCTGGTAACTCCTAATCTGGAGCTGGGTTTCCCCGTTGTTATCCAATACGGTATCTGTGACAGTTGGCGTCTGGCAGCCGGTGAGGATCATCGATGCGCCAACTAGGGCAACCAGCAGGCATTTCTTCATAGTTTTTGCCCTTCGATAAATACGGATTTAGACAGCTTGTCGTGGAATTCGGTGAAGAGCTCTGGGCTGTTGAGGTTTTCAGCCTTGCTCTTGCCGTTCGTGTAGAGGATGACCCGGTTGAAGTTGACCCTGACCTGGTGTGACTTGGGCAGGGGCTGGCCTTGGCTGTCGAATACCGGACGGACGACCAGGGTGACAGAAATCGTCTGGTTGGTCTGGAAAACATTGCCGGTGCGGTTTTTTGTGCCTGTCAGGACGCCCAGTTTGGTGTCCGTTTCACTCAGCACAAAGCCCATGTCCTGAAGGACGGCAACGCTGGCAGACAAGAGTTCCGGTTCAGAAATGCCTTCGTAACGACGCGTCTCCCGCTGGCGCGCCTGCAACATATCTTCTGTCGGTGCAAAAAGATCGGCAGGCGTTTCCAATGCACATCCTGTGAGGCATACGGCAAGCAGGAGGGCGGCTGTCTTTCTCATGTTAGAACTTCGACTGGTGGTAAGCGAAATCCCGGACTTTGCCTGCTTCGTCATACTTGATGATGACGGTCAGAGTACGTTGGCTGGTGGACGTTGCGCCACTGGAGAGCGTCTGTCCTGCACCGGTTGTGCCGCCTGCATCGCTGCCGAATCCCAGGAAGAGGGCAGCGACACCGCCAGAGCTTTTGGAATAGACCTGATCCGTCGCAATCTTGTCGTAGACCCAGACTTCCCGGCGGTTTTCGTCGGTTGTAACGATGTTTGGTGCGCCCAATACTTCGGTTACTTCCGCGCCGCTCATGCCAATCCGGATTTCTTTCTGGACTTGGCCGACGGTCATATTGTTGATCGTATTGTCTTGTACTTGGTCTTTGTGCCAGGTCGACTGGCAGCCGGTTAAGAATAACCCAGAAGCAATAGCAGAGATGAGGAAAAGTTTTTTCATCGGTGGACCTCATTGCAAAAGGAATCATCGGTCAGCTGTCATAAGCCCCTTCAAGCTGACCGGAATCTACATCTCTACTATCATATCTTTTTTTGTTACATCAGGCATCATGCTGTTGGACGCTATTCGTTACCTTCTAAGGGGCATTCTTGTCGTATTCGATACCCCTGGCCAGCTCAATGTCTTCCTAGATGAGGGTTGCAGACATAGGTTACCGTTCAGGGTGTTTGACCTATTTCTTGTCCTTGGAGTTGAGAAAGATAGCCAGATGGCATTAAGAGGGTTTGGCAGACCTTAATCATTGGAGGATTTGGGGAAACGGTATTCTGAATACTGCTACTGTTTGTGCCAAGCAGGTGCCAAGTAGGTGCCAAGTAGGTGCCAAGTAGGTGCCAAGTCCAAGGTTCTTGATCCATATTTACACTGCACCAGTCAGCCGCTCCTGCAACAGTGTATTGCGCTTCTCGACCACCATATTCCTGACAGCACGCGACAGCGCCTTTTGCGTTCCGACAATAACCATCAGCTGCCTGGCACGGGTCACACCGGTATAGATCAGGTTCCGCTGGAGCATGTTCCAGTGCGTCGTCATCACGGGCATGACGACCACTGGGTATTCCGATCCCTGTGACTTGTGGATTGTCGACGCGTAGGCCAGCACCAGGTCCTCTAAGTTGTCCGTCCCGTACACGACCTCATAGTCATTATCAAAACGCACCGTCACCCGTTCTTCTTCCGTATCCACTTGGGTCACGACCCCGATGTCCCCATTGAACACATTCGTGTCGTAGCTGTTCCTGATCTGCATGACCCGGTCTTTCTCGCGGAACGTGTAGGCGCCCCGCGTGATACTGCCGGAATCGGGGTTTTCCAGGTCGGCAGGGGGATTGACCGCTTCCTGGATCGCATGGTTCAGCTCAATGACACCAATGGCGGTTTTGCGCATTGGGGTGAGCACTTGGATGTCCTGCGGGGAAAACCCCTTGTCGTGCGGCAGGTGCCTACTGACCAAGCTGATGATCGTTCTGGCCGCTTCAAGCGCCATATCACCCGGGGCGAATTCCCTGCGCCAGCCTTTTTCGACCGTCCGTGCATAGCCTTTTTCCGTCATCCGAGCTTCCATATCGATAAAATAAAAATCGGTGCTAGGCCCGCCAGCCAGGTCAGGCATCTCCCCCTTGTTGATCCGATGTGCGTTTGTGATGATCCGGCTTTCCTTGGCCTGCCTGAAAATCTTGTCCAACCGCACCACTGGAAAGACGCCCGAACGGATCATGTCACGCAGCACGCTGCCTGCCCCGACACTGGGCAGCTGGTCGATGTCTCCCACAAAAATAAGCGTCATCGTCTCTGGCACTGCCTGCAACAGGTGGTCCATCAGCTGGATGTCGATCATTGAACTTTCATCAATGATCAAGACGTCACCTTCCAGTGGCTCGTCCGCATTGCGCTTAAACCCGTCAGCTGGGTTGAATTCGAGCAGCCGGTGGATTGTCTTGGCTTCAATCCCCGTGGCTTCAGTCAGCCGCTTTGCCGCGCGGCCGGTCGGCGCGGCCAAAAGGATTTGCGCTTTAGCCTGCCCAAACGCTTGGATGATGCCCAAGACGGTCGTCGTCTTACCGGTCCCAGGCCCGCCGGTTAGCACCAAAACCTTACTCTGGACAGCCTTTCGGATCGCATCCATTTGCACCGGGTCGTAGGTGATACCACCAGCCCCTGAGCAGACCCGATGCACAATCCAGTCACTCACAAAGACCTGGTTACGGTAGCCGCTGATATGGCGCAGGTTTTCTGCGATACGCACCTCAGCGTAGTAGTACGTACGCAGGTAAAGGCAGGAGGCACCGGTCCCAAGCGGTTGGGCGATGATTACCTGTTGTTGTGCCAGCGTCTTGATGGCTGCGATGACCTTTTCGGCGTTCACGGTGTGTGCCTCTTCTTCTGACACCCGCAATGCCAGCCCATCCGGCGTGCCCAGCATATCGACCGCTTGGCCGACGAGCTGCTGCCAGTGCGCAAAGCAGTGTCCCTCTTTGGCCAGCTCATGCAATACATAGAGGATGCCGCTCTTTAGGCGCAGGGGATTGTCTGCGGTAAAACCCAGTTTGCGCGCAATCGTATCTGCCGTCTTAAAGCCAAAACCGGTGATGTCGTCAGCCAGCCGGTAGGGGTTTTCCCGGATGGCTGCGATGCTGTTTGGGCCGTATTCCCGATAGATCTTGACGATTTGCCCAGGCGTTAAGCCATAGCCCTGTAAAAACAGCATCACTTCCTGGATGCCTTGCTGGTCAGCCCAGCTTGCGACAATCCGCTGGATGCGTTTGTCTCCAAGCCCTGGGATTTCCAAAAGCCGCTTCGGGCACGTATCGATGATGGTGAGCGCATTTTCGCCAAAGGTCTCGACAATGCGTTCGGCAAGCGCAGGGCCGATGCCTTTGATCAGCCCACTGGCAAGGTACGCCCTGATGCCTTCGGCGGTCACTGGGCGTTTTTCGGCAAAGGACGTGATTTGAAACTGCCTGCCGTACTTGGAGTCGACGTACTCCCCGCCAAAGGCAAACTCAGCGCCGATACGAAGGCTTGGCAAGTCGCCGACGACCGTGATGCGTCGGGTGCCCTCATCGACCGAGCAGCTGACGACCTTGTAGTCGTTCGTCGGGCTCTCATAGACGATCCGTTCAATCGTTGCGTCCAGATGTCCCATCGGTAGCCTCCTTTTTATCGTTTATTTCCTGGTCATAGGCCCTTTGTGCTGCCTCACGTTCCTTGGCCTGTTCGAACCCATCCTGGATCATCTTGAAGACCCGTAGCTTGAAGGCAGGGTTGTCATTGATCAGCCGGGTTTCGGCTTCGCCTAAGACGGCGTTCAAGGGCCCGTAAAAGCGGTCAATCAGCTCATCAGAGGTGAGGGTGTCGAATTTGTGCAGGAGGAAGGCGCGCAAAAGGGATCTGTCGTTTTGGAGGCAGTCCAAGATGGATGGTAGTAGCAGGACGTAGCGGGTCATGGCGCTGCCATCGGAAATGAGGACGTGTTCGTTATCCATGGCGTCTACCAGCAGGATGGTCGCAATCCGTGGGCGGGTAGGCTCGCTTAATGCCTGGATCCGGCCTGCGGCTTCCTGCGCAAAATGGATGGCGTCCTTTAATGACGCGAATTCGCCTGTCAGGTTGGGATCGATCCGATAGCCGGGCTCCGCATGGTGCCGGTAGTCCTTCAGGTAAGCGGGATCCAATGAGGAAAAATAGATCTGGTATTGCATGGTTGTCTCCTAGAGGTATTTGCAGGTTCTGGCGGCTGTCTCGATGCATTTGCGCACAGCCATTTCCTTGATTTCGCCTTTTTCTCTCCGGATAAGCCCTTGGATAATCCAATGGCGGCATAAGGGCACGTCTGCGATATCCGGCCAGGGATAGATGGGTTCTTGCGGTGTGAGACCGCACAGAACCATGACCTCTGCCAGGGTCGGGGGCGCTGCCATCGTCGTGATGGATTGGGCAACACGGATAAAGACGTCATCCGGGACATGCCCTAGGTGGCTTTGCCAAAGGCTTGTGCTGGAAGCCCTGTCCTTCAGGTCGAACGTGGCTGCCGCTTTCTCCCCAAAGCGCGCATAAACCCGGTAAAAAAAACGGCTGAACCAAGAAGCGGGGATGGCCATCGGTGTTCCTTATACGGATTGCCCATCAGGCAGTGCTTTGGGGCTCCCCAGCATCTGGGGTACGTTGCCCAGATAGGTGGTTGCCGGGGCAATGGGTGAGCGTCCTTTTGAGCCGGAGAGCATGACCTGCCGGGTTTTTTCCCGGTCACCCACAACGCGGGGTGGCGGGACAGGAAAGCCTAAGCGCTGGTTGTTAAGCGCAATCTGGCCCGGCAGCATGGGCGGGTGCGGCTGGCGTGATGGGGTAATCAGTGCGCCCCTATAGCGGGTGACAAATTCGTTTTCGGTTTGCTGCCACTGCCTGTCGCCCTTGCTGCACAGGAGTATCCACCCACCCATATCGGCAATGACCGTATGGATGATTGGGTCGGCAAAGACAACAGAGTCCCAAGGACCGATCCCACGGACGGCCTGGTCAACCATCGACCAAGCAATCAAGGCCTTGTCGGTTGTCGTGCCGCCCAACATCTTCACGACATCAGCGGGTTTGGGCATGAACTGCCCGGAATCCGGGTTGGCAATGTGCATCGACAGTGCCTTGCTGACTTGCCTGATGTCGTAATGCCTAAGCGCTTGCCACCAGATGGAGAGTGCTTCGGCAGAGAGGGCTTTGCCGTGCAGGTCATAGATGCCGGCGAGCATCGTGCTGAATGCGTCGAATTCTTGCTCAATCATGGTTTGCTGTCCTCCAGATGGAACCATCCAAGATGGCTTGGCGCGCTGCCTTGGCCGTTGCCATATTCATGTCGAAGTGGGAGGGTTTTGCTTTAAAGAAAGGTTTCCTTTCTTCGGGGGCGTAGTAGCCCCGCCAGCCGTTTTCACAGACAAGAGCGAGTGCGTCTTCCAGCGTGTGGCCGTATTTCGTGGCTTTGGCTGCAATTCGGTCAATCACGGTTTGGGTGACAGTCGCCTTGATGGCTTTACGGTGGGTCAGGAAGTCCATCGCGACCTGCATATCCACGCCAAAGCCCAAGATGTAATCCAGCGCATCAAAATCCCTGTAAGCCCGTGCCTTGGTTTTGTGCTTTTGGCGTTCGCTGTCTTTGGGTGGGAAGAAGAACCCGGATTCCCCGACAGCTGTGGCTGTCCCGTTTTTTGGGGTGGTAGATCCCGTTAGGCTTGATGCGGGACTTTCTTGGCAGGGCAGTGCTGTTGGGTCACAGGCGTTTGCTGCCGTTAAAGCTGGTGCGGGGGTGGCTTTGGGGGCGTTGTCCCCCTTGGGGGGATAAAGGGGGAAACCCCCGTTACTATCGTTGTTCTTATCATCCGTTTTTATCAGGTTATTATTCGGTACAGTTTCTTGCCTACCTGGGTTAGGGTTCTTGCCTACCGCCGGTTGCGTTTCTTGCCTACGTGGGTTCAGTTCCTTGCCTACCGTTAAGGTTTCTGGGTTGTCCAGTTTCTTGGCTGCCGGTTTCGTTTCTTGGATAGGGAGGGCACTGCCTGCGCGGTGGGATGCAGGATTGGTGAAAGTGGCCTTGTATTCGCAGACCAAGACGTTGTTGACCGTCTTTTGGACCTTGGTGATGTAGCCCTTCGATTCAAGCTGCTTTAAGAGCGCCATAAGGGCTTGCTTGCTGATTTTGATGAAGTCAGAGAGGTATTTCAGCGACCGCCTAAACCACGTATCACCCAATGAAAAGTGATAGATGATCGCGTAGACCAGTGCCTGGTTGCGGCTCAAGCCCATATCTTTCAACATCCAGTCAAAGACGACGCAATGACGTTGGCTTCCCAAGGGACTTTTGGCGTGTAAGACCAAGGCAGTGTATTCACACAGCTTCATCCCATTGTCTGCATAGCCGGTTTTGGCGATAAAGCCTTTTGCTTCCAGTTTTTTAAGGATCGACCAGACGGTGGTCTTGCTGATGCCTAAAAAGTTGGCCATGTAATTCATGGAGCCGTAATAGTTGCCGCCATTGATTGAGAAATGGTGGATGATGGAATAGGCCAGCGCTTCGTTGCCGGTCAGTCCCATTTCAGAGAACATCCAATCAAAGATCACGCAGTGAAGGGTGTTTTTTTGTGCATTCGTGTCCATCGTGAAATCTCCTTACCGGTTGGGCCTTGCTTTTCCCGGCCTGTGACAGAGGCAGACCAAGGTGGCCTTCTTGCCGCTGCCGATTTTTTTGATGAGTTTTCTGGCAATCAGCTGCCTTAAGGCGTCTTCAACGGATGTCGATGCGAGGTTCATTTCGCCTGCCAGCTCACGGGCATTGGCATTTAAGCCGCCCCCATGGCGGGTCGCTTTGGCAATCAAAAGGAACGTCTGCGCTTCGTTATCAGGTAGCGCCAGGCGCGAACACAGGCAGAGGTCATCCATGTGGTCGCTCTGGCTCTTAAGGTACGAACGGATGGTGGGTTTTAGGGGCATCTTTTAACCTTTCTTCGTGTGGTTGGGGTGTCTGTCGGATGCGGTGCGTGCCTTTTGCCGGCAAATGTCCGGGTCAAAGTGCGTGCGGTTGCTTTTGGCGTTGTTGCAGGCAAAACAAAGCGTCTGCAGGTTGGAGAGGGCATTCGTCCCGCCGCGCGAGACGGGCACGATGTGGTCGACCGTGAGCTGTCCGCTGTCGCCGCAGTACCGGCACCGGTGCCCATCGCGGTCAAAGACCTGTTGGCGGAGGGTACTGTCCACCAATGAACGGGCGCGGCCTTTCGGTGTTTTCTGGCGGGCTTTAAATAACTGCTGCGCCGCTAGGGCATGGGTGGCCAAGGGCCGGCAGGAAAAGGATTCAATCCCTTCCTCGATCACATCCAATACCCCGTGCAGCCGAAGGAATGTCAGGTAACCGTTGACTTTGACTTTGTCAAAACCAAAGGACTGTTCAAAGTCGGTGTAGGTGCTTTTAAAAACCGCGCCCTTTCTGTAATGGTTGATAATTGCGTAGAAAATAAGGGGCGCTGCCTGCGGGATGCAAAGGCTATGGATGATCCAGTCGGGTACCTTAAGACGCACGGGTGACGGCTTCTGTGTCAGTCCCATATCGCGTATCAGGCAGATGAATCCCGTGTCCGTTATGCGCTCCAAACAGAGGTAGCCGCGCTTATGCAGGGATTTGAGTGCGATAAGGCTCGTCTCTTTTTCAAAAGCGAAGATGCGGGCTAAGTCGGCAAAGGTGCCCATGATCTGCCCGTTGCGGTTGACCTGGTAAAAGAAGGCATACAAGAGCTTCAACTGCCCGTAGAGTGCGGCATCGGTCAGGATCCAGCCGGGGACGGTGAGCCCCTTCACCGGAAAATGCAGGTTGTCTGCAATGTCGCTGTAAGCGGTGGGGGCAGCGCTTAGGCAGTAGCTTTTTGCCATCGCTTCGTTGTAGACGAGCGTCCTGCACTGGTAGCCGGTATCCGTCTTGGTCAGGTCAAGCAATTGCCGGTGGCTTAAGTTCTCGAGATAATTTTCTGCGCGGCGAAGGTCGACGCCGGTGAATGCGGCCAAAGCAACAACCGGCACGTCAGCGTACGCACCGTTGGGCGAGAAGTGATGCACAAATGCGTATGTTGTCAGCAGGTTCTGTTTGAGCCCGAGATCCATCGACATCCAGGAATAGAGCGTTATGTTTGGGATGTCGGGTTGTTTTTCTGGGGCTGTGTGTGGGTTGGGTGGCATGTTTGCTCCTTAGAATGAATGGCGTTGGCCGGCACTGGGACTGACCAACGGGGAATCTGTCGATTGAGTTTTTTCAACAGGTCTTTGGCGGCGTCTTTTTCGGCTTCCTTGAGCGTGTTGCCGTGACCGATGCCTTTTTGGGCGAGTCCTTCTGACTTGACGGATGCTTCGAAGATCCCATCGGCTATGGGGGCGCCGTCATACTTGAGGCGGCAAAGCCCTAAGGCTTGGATGTATTCCTGTAGCAGGGACTTGTAATTGGGCTCTATGGGGATCAAGTGGATGCGCTCAAAGAAAAAGCGCGTTGCGTCGTCTAAGGAGCCGCCGTCATCGCGGATGGCCGTGCTCAGTGCTTCGACGGCATCTGCTAGTGCCCGTTCCTTTTTGAAATGGGGGGAACCCGATTCAACAATCCTCAGGTGCTTCTCAAGCCCGATATCCTTGGCAATGGCTAAAAGTGCTTTGTGGCTGACTAGGTTGGCAATGGCTGTTGCCATCTTCTCGACGTTTAACTTTGCCTTGTAGAGCATGTCGGCGACACAAAGGGCCAGTATCCGGTCACCTAAGAATTCCTGGCGTTCGTTATTGTCAGGCCCACAGCTTTTGTGGGTTATTGCACGTTTAAGGTGGGTCTTGTCCTTGAACGTGTAGCCGATTTTTTGCTCGAGCTCAGATAGCATCCTTTCATCCTTCAAACCGTCCTTGTGTGGTTTGAGGATAAGAGGCGGTAAACCGGGCTTTATGGCGAAAAGGCGGGTGATTGGGGGGCTTTTCGCTTTTTTGGGGGAGTGGCTACTTAGAGGGCGGTGCCGGGAAGGGGATTTTCAAAAACCGATGGTGGTTAAGGCAAGGCTAGGGCAGGATTGTTTCTGGAGAGGATAAGTACGGGACAATCTTCGGGGTCAATAACACTTTACTTTCTTGCTTGTTTTATATGTGTCTGCGTGCAAGAAAGTAAACAACAGGAAATACGATGCCTGGCCCTCAATCAACAATAGCAAAGCATTTCATCGATGAGCCTTTCGCGCTTCAGCTCAGAAGCTTTGCGCTTCTTTGCAGGCCAACCGCCCAAAGGCGGCCTCCCAACACTAAAGGATCCAAAACCGTTCAACCAGGTACGTCACACCCAGCATGAATGCTGAAATGCCAGGCATCACCAGCAGGTCGCACAGCCAGTACTTGAAGCGTTTGATGCCATCCGTTTTCTCGCCATCGATGAACGCCTGGTAAAACTGTTGGCGGCGCTTCGCGCTGATGCGGTTAAAGAGATAGCGCCTTACGGGCACACCGCAGATTCCCAGCCCCGTTGCCGCCAACGAGAGCAGTGACCAGGACGGCAGACTGTGCCTGAAGAAAAGCCAGCCGCCGATAATCTGTCCGACGACAACCAGGGCAGGCGTCAGCCATCCCAACCGTGGCCTGAAAAACGCCCCTTTCTGGTAAGGATCCGGCGGTGAGAACTGCTTGTCCTCGCGGTAACAGGTACACCAAAACACGCGTCCTACGCCGCCATAGAGGAAGCTGACGCGTGCAACTGCCACATGGACGTAGTCGATGTGTTGGATGTCATGGTGCTGCTGGCGGTGGTTGAGTGGGCGCGCAAAGAAGTACCGTTTGGCGTCGTATGGTGAGTCGTAACTCAGTATGTCGCCGGTGATAAAGTCGTGGCTGAAAGGCTGGATATAGGGGGTTGACTTGGCAACCAACCACTGTGCACGTTCATAATCAAGCCCCGCAATACGCCCGCTGTAATAAGTCTTGGTAATCACGCGGTTACTCGTTTTGCTGAAATAACGGTAGCGGTAGCAGGGCAAAAGCACGATGTGGGTGCGCATCACCTGCACGTTGGCAAGCGCATCGTCCGGGTAGGCCGTATCAGCCGACAATGCTTTGGCCAATACATTGATGGCTTGGCCGCTTTCAATGCGGTGCGGCACGATGAAGTGCTCCAGCTTGGCAAGTTCTGCCAGATGGTTCCCAGCAATCGCTTCCCCATCGCAGTATGCGCATTTGAGCCGTCCGAGTGCTGGCGCGTAATGCATCTTGCAGCCGCAGTTCGGGCAAGTCTTGTATCGGTTGTGGACTGGATTCATGGTTTTCCTCCGAGTGGTTTGTCATGAATCCAGTGTCACATGCGTTTTCGCTCGCGCAACTCGATGCAAAATGACCGGAAATGGGAGCTGTCCCAGAGATGTCAGTTGTCAGGTGATGGCTAATTGATGGGATAAGGTCTGCCTTAGTGTTTTTTGGGGGAGCAAGGCGCTAAAAGTCGCGCTTGGCGAATTTTTTGTTGATCCATTCGCAGTCATCGTCCTCGAGGTTGTGCTATTCGGGTATCTATCTTTTGAGACGGCCAGTTAACCCGTATTGGGGCGTTTCTCGGTATGTTGTTATAGGATTTTTATCATATCATTATCATATCATTATCATATCATTCTCATATCATCATGATCCAATAAAAATTCCAAGGATTACCTACTGCTACTTGGGCAACCGTTCCCTGACGTGATTTAAAATTAGCATCGATACGGAAGATGTCCTGATGCCGCTGTACAATGCAATGATGATGGTAACTTGGTTATGGGACTGTCTGAACCTCCTGAATTCTGGCAGTCTGAATTTCTGATGGCAGGTCAGTGCATCCTGCCAAGAACGCATGAAAAGCCCTTGGCGGGCGGAGGGGAACAAGATGAAAAGTCTTTTGAAATGGATGCTGGCAGGGCTTTTTGTGGTCAGTGCAGCAGCCTCTGCTGAAAACCCGATGGTTTCCTTCCAAAAACTCCGCTCGGACTGGCACCAGAAAACCATTCCAGTCGAAAAAGGGGAGGCTAATCCTGGCATAGACCAGATGGCGATTGCCTTTTGCGAAGCCTGGCAGACCGGTATCTGTTCTTCAGTTGCCCGCTACTTGAAAAATCCCAGGCGTTATAGCAGCACCTACAGCCGGAATCATGAAATCGGTTACTCGGTTGATGTCTATCCGTCCAAGACGGCGATGTCAGCAACAGATGAAAACACGGATGCCCCTTATTTCTATGCGACCTTATGGCGGCGCTCTAACGGTCATACGCTCTTAGGAATCCATACGGGTGTGCCGACAGATCCGCAAGCTGATGTTGTCCTGTTTTATGACTATGACCCAGATAAGGCACAGCTCGTCCCAGAAAAGTCGACCCGTGACTTTGTCACCCTGAAGAAAGACAAGGATATTTGGATAGAGCTGCCGCATAAGGGTGAGGATCTCCGAGTGACGGTCTTTGGGAGAGAAAAGAGCGTTCAATATTGGTTTCATTTCAATGGGATGGCGTTTGACCAACCGACTTCTTCTGCTTTCTGAAGTTAAGGCCGCCTGAAGTCTGCGGCGAATATGCGTTTTATTCGACGCATAAAATGCGGCGAATGACTGGCATAATCTCAGCATACAACCCAACACTTGTTGCTTAAGGAAGTGCCATGTGGATCCACGAATACCCCGAATGGCCCAGTTTTTTCTGGCGCAGCGAACATTTGATGACGCTGCTGGGCAAGGTACGCTGGCGCCAGGGATACCTGCTCGGTCGGATGTGCTCATTAGACAAGGCGCTTCGTCAGGAGGCGCTCTTGGATGTGCACACAGATGAAGTCGTCGCGTCATCAGCCATTGAAGGGATGCGTCTGAATTCCGCTGAAGTCCGCTCTTCGATTGCCAGAAGGCTTGGTATTACGACTGGAGGCTTTGTGCCATCCAGCCGGTATATCGACGGTGTTGTTGAGATGATGCTTGATGCCGTCAGGCAGTTCAATGCGCCCCTGACAAAAGAACGGTTGTTCAGCTGGCATGCTGCCTTGTTCCCGACCGGGCGCAGTGGGTTGGTTCCCATTGCAACTGCCCAATGGCGCGCTCCTGATGCCGGCCCGATGCAGGTTGTCTCCGGTGCCATTGGCCATGAAAAGGTGCATTTTGAGGCGCCTGCCGCAACGCGCGTCGATCAAGAGATGGCCGATTTCCTGAAATGGTTTGCGCATGATGCCAGTACAGATCCTGTTTTAAAGGCGGGGATTGCCCACCTCTGGTTTATCACTATCCACCCTTTTGAAGACGGCAATGGCCGAATTGCCCGTGCCATAACGGATATGGCACTTGCCCGGGCAGACCAATCGGCTGAGCGCTTCTATAGCCTCTCTCGCCAGATTGAAATCGAGCGCAGCGACTACTATGATCAGTTGGAACGCCAGCAGCGCGGGACACTGGACATCACCCAGTGGCTGGTCTGGTTCTTGTCCTGTATCGACCGTGCCCTGGATGCATCAGAAGCGACAGTTGGAAGGATATTGGCCAAAGCGGCCATATGGGAGCAGCTCAAGCACCATCCTGCCAATGACCGGCAGCGCAAAATCTTGGGACGTATGCTCTCTGATGATTTTGAAGGGTACATGAACACCGGGAAGTACGCGCGTATGGCGCAATGCTCGAAAGACACAGCGCTGCGCGACATCCAAGCACTGATGGCTTGGAGCATCCTCATCCAAAACCCAGGGGGTGGGCGCAGTGTCAGTTATCGGATTGTTGATGATCCGTTAGCTTAAGCCCTTTTGTATAATCGCGATTATTATAATCTTGATTATACAAAAACCATGTTCATTGGGCGTACAGGGGAGTTGGCTTTTCTGGAAAACCAGCTGAGCCGTCGGTATCATGTCCACCGATGAGGCGGCTTTTAGGCTCGTGCCCCAATACGTCCACTATGCGGTGTCTGCCTGTAGCGGCACTTCAATAAACCCAATAGCGCGATTTCTGTTTCCCGTTGATGTAAACTCTCAATTCACCATTGGCATCCTTGGGCGGCGGTTTTGGAAAACACGCCCGGTCGACGTGTTTCGCATCATAGCCATTGTCAGCCCGTTTCATGTCATACCCTAGGGTAATGGTCAGGTTTCCTTTCTGGAAGACATAGTTGTCGGCCACGCAGTAACCGGTTGTGTAGAGGTCAACTGACTGGAACGTTCCCTGCGTGATTTCCAGGTCGGGTTTGCCTTGCCCGGCTTTTTTGGGCTTGTTCCAGGACTGGTAGACACAGTGGTCTGAGTGGCGGCCAGCTTCATCGCAAGTAATCTGGATATGGTGTTTGCTTGTTTCAAAGTGGGCGGTATCAGCCAGCACCCCGGATGAGACCGCGCACAATGAGAACAGGGCGACAGAAAACAGGTTCTTCATTTCCAAAAAGGCCAATTAAAGGGCATCAATTTGTGGAATCATAAACCACAGGGAAGGGCATGACAAAGGATGCTTGGCGGAGCAGTCATTACGCGTAAAAAAGCACACCCTTGGCGGAATCATAGGGCCCAAGCCTAAGAGGCGGTTGGACATCCAAGTCCTGGGTGTGCTGGGGAGATGACAACGGGCTTAAGGTATGCGACTTTTCTCACACACCGACGTCGGGTTTGCCATCGGCGTCTGTGGTTTCTTCGGCCTTGGTGGTGTCGTCTTCAATGCCTGCGTCATCCTCCTCATCCGAATACTTGAACTCTGAGCCCGGATCCTCGTTTTCCGCTTCGACATTGGCGGCTGCGGCCGCCTCCATCAGGTTTCTCCCAAAGGCTTCAAGGAATTGGCCGTTTTCAAAATCAATCTTGAAAATCTTCTGGTCCTTGAGTTTGAGATGGAGTTCCGCGTGATTTTTGTGGACTTCGATAAACCAGGTTATGAAAATGTCCTCCGTCACAAAACCACGGTATTTGCCGGACTCGATACGGTCAATCATGTTCTTTCCTTTGCATGTTCAGTCAGTAGAGGTCGGTAGGGGGGGTTAGAAGCGCCGGTACCTCTTTTTCCGGTGCTTTCTTCGCGAACCTTAAGTCGTCGCACATATCGGTCATCAGCGTTGCGATGGCGGCCTCGACAGGTATTTTCAGCATCTCGGGGTCTGCCTTTTCCTTCACCAGCCGGCCGTGCTGCTCTAAGAAGGCCAGGAGCTTGTCCGCCTGCCGGAGCAGTTCTAAGACGGGTTGGCCGTCCCGGGGGAATTCAACGGGCATGGGCTTTTCCTCGCGGGGCTTGAGCGTGTAGCCTTTGAAATTGGGGGCGAGTTCCAGCAATCGGCCTTCTAAAATCGCCACTTGGCGTTCCAGCTGCAGGAGGGATTCGCGGACATTGTCCTTGACGCGGTGGAAGTACACATCGGGCGAATAATGTTCCATCGCGCAGTTGAAACGCCGCCGCATCTCGGAAAAGACCCTGCTGCTGTAAAAGTACAGCCATTTGCGTTTGCGGACCCGGGCACCCAACCTGTCCATATAGCCCAAGCCTTTGATCCTGTAGCGCCCGGTGGGGGAGAGGTGTGTCTTCTCATCAATCCGGGTCAGTTGGTGCCACGTCTTACGCGCTCCCGCATCCTCCGGCATCAACAGCGCCTCAGGAAGCCGCTTATCTAGAGGAGCCATCACGCACCACCTCCCAGAGCCTTTTCCACATCACCGGCATTCATGAAGCCTGCGACCATCTGATGGTCGGGGAAGACAACCGTCGGGGTGCCGCGCACGTCCAACGCCTTGGCCAGTGCGTTGTTGCGTACCAATGCGCCTTCGTCACATGCCTTGCCGATCGATGCTTGGTAGTTGCACCATTTGTTCAACGATGCCGTCGGGTCCTTGCCCGCAACGACGGTAAAGCTTAGGACCTTGATGTCGTTGAGTTTCTTGACCTCATCCTCAAAACGGTTGCAGAAGACGCAGTCCGGCCGGGAAAACACATAAATCGTCCGGGCTGCCGTGGGTTTGCCCTTGATGAAGGCAATCGCATCCTTTTCATCGAAACGGGCGTAGTGTTCAGGCGTAATCGTCCTCACGTCGCGGTATTTTTCCTTGTTGCAGCCGCTCAATAGGGTGATGCCGATCAAGCAGGCAGCGGCAATGCGCAGAAAGTCCATGGCTTTTTAGGGATGGTCGTTGGTGATGGGGCATTGTCAAATCCTGGCGAAATGGTGCCGATTCAAAAGGCACACAAAAAAGGGGGCGCTTTTGTGGGGAGGGGGCTTTTGCCAAGCCGTAAGATACCGGTGTGGCAGCCGTTTCCCCGATGAAAGCACCTGCCTTTGGGGAGGGCGGTAGCTGTTACTGAACTTTATGCAATACTTTAAGTGCATGTTGCAAAGTATTGAATCTAGTTGTAATATGAAACCAATGCTAAGGTAAATTGTGCCTTGGCAGACTCGCACCTGGCGTTTTTGGCGTCAAACGCGAACTGGCCACTTTGGCCACTTAGAAGACATGGGCGCACCGCCCGCATGCAATCCCAACCGATTGGGCAGGCGCATCACCTGGGTAGGGGAAGCTGCGCCTTTTCCTTTTGTTTCCCAACTTTTCCATCCGTGCCTATCGGGCATGCCTTTTTCTGTCCTTAAGCCGCTGTTTTAAGCGTCGCCAATCAACCGGTCCAAGAGGTTTACCTAAGCCCGTTTAGGCAAGCCTTGGGGCTTCTCCTTGATCAACCGCTCCGCTGGAGCACTTTTTTAAGGAGAACAGATGGACGGCAATCAGGTGGAGTACGACCTGTTTGGTCAGGTCGTCCAGGAAAAGAAAACACGACAGGGTATGCGGCCCGTTTCCGCAAAGGAAGTCGCATCCTACCGGGTAGAAGACTTCAGCCTCGAAAAACTGGCTTCAGGCATGTTGAAGGTTGCCATCTTGGACCTTCAGGGGTTGGCCCTTTTTGAGGCACCGGAAGGCGAGAGCACAGACCTTTATGGTCAGGAAGTGGTCCTTTCCGCATCGGCAGAAGCCTTCAGGATGGATGCCTTGTGCTGGATTTTTGGTATCGCCAAAAAGCCGGTCCTTTCCTTTGACCTCTGCTGCGAGCTGACGCATTGCTGCCCGTTTGCGATGCGCCGCCGTGTCGCACAGGCCCAAAGGGATGAGATCAAGGCGCTCTTTCGGCGCTTGACGTTCCTCTTTAATGCGCAGGAATACCAGGAAGCCGTGGAAAAGGTCGATGACTATGTCGGCCTGTATTGATTGGGACTGGGGACTTGGGTGTCCCCGGCTGCCCCAAAGCGTATGCCCCGGTACGGGGTACCTGCCGGTCTCGCTCTTTTTTCAATCGCACCATCATTGGTGCATACCAAGGAGAGTGTAATGGCTATTTTGATGTTCCCGTTCTGGGTTTTAGGGCGGCTTTTCAGGTGGCTTTTCAATCGGCAAAAGACGATGGCGCCCCCATGTTGCCCCAAACGGCAAAAGGGGGGCCGCCAGCAAAGAGGTGAGTCCCAAAAAAACGCAGCCAGGCAAAAGCCAAAAGGAGGTGCCGAGCCCAACGCTAAGCAGGGCACGCTCTATAAGGGGTTTGTCGTCTCATTTGGCACGGCGACCTGCCGCGACAGTGGGGGACGCACCTACCGCACGTATGTGCTCCGCCTAAAGGACAGTGACGGCACGTTCCAGGAACTAAGGGGCATTGACCTGCAGCTTCTGGTGGATGCTGGCAAAGTCATCAAAGGGCGTTTCATCAAGATCCTCGCCTACCGGCAGTACCTGACGCAGCCAGGCGGAAGGCGGGTCTGGAAAAACACCTTTTCAATCGTTTGACCTTGGAACCGCATCTTACGATGCATTTGTTTTTTAACGTATGGAGAATGGAAATGCTTTATCTCAATGAAGTGAAACTGATTGGTTATTTGGGCCGTGATCCGCAGGTTTTGGAAAAGGGTGCCAGCTTTGCGCTGGCCGTGACCGAAATCCGTAAGGACAAGGAAGGCAACAAGCTCGAGAAAACCGACTGGTTCCGCGTGTTTGCGTGGGGCAAGTTGGGCGAGATTGTGACGAAGTACCTGAAAAAGGGTGCCCAAGTCTTGGTCTGTGGGAACTTGAAGACCGGCCGGTACAAGGACAAAGAAGGGATTGACCGTTATACGGTCGATGTTTTTGCCTCCGACGTTCAGATCATCAAGTGGCCGACAGACAAGTCCAAGGAAACGGAACCGGCTGAAGGTGCGGCTGACCTGGCAAAATCTGCGGCAGGAAACGCCGTGCCGGCTACTGCCGAAAACCCGGACGAAATCCCTTTCTGACCCACCCTTAACCTTAAGCCCCGCAAGGGGCTTTCCCAGGACTCCCCTTGGAAAGCCCCCGTGCTTCCTCCTTTTGAAACCCGCTGTCTGACAGCACCCATGAAGGAGAGAACATGAAAAACCATCTTGACTTAAGCCAGGTCGACTGGCTGGCCGTTTTACCGGCGTTTAAGGTCCCTAAACAATACCTGACCAACCGCCATGGTCCTTGCCCGATCTGCGGCGCCGGCAAAGACCGGTTCCGTTTTGACAATAAGGGCAACCGCGGCACGTTCATCTGCAACCGCTGTGGGGCAGGCTCAGGCGTGAGACTCATCCACCTGGCAACGGGGTTGCCGGTTCCTGACATCCTGCGGGAACTCTCGCAGGGACGTTATACGGCCGTGCTTTCCGATAAAGCCCGAAAGGAGGCAGCGTCCAACAACTGCTTTTCACCGGCGATCGCCCAGAAAAACAGGGCTCGCCTAAACAGGGTCTGGAACCAGGGCACGCTGCTCACGGGGGACGACCCTGCATCGCATTACCTGTGTTACCGCGTTCCCGGCCTTGACCTTAAGGCGGTGAATCCCTATGCGCTGCGCTATCATCCAGGGCTCGATTACATAAGCCTTGATGATGATGGCAACCCAGTCCGCCTGGGGACGTATCCGGTGCTCCTTGCGAAAGTCGTTGACGGCAAAGGCGTGCCGGTTTCCATCCATCGGACCTACCTGACTGAGATGGGACGCAAGGCGCCTGTTGCCCATGCCAAGAAGCTGATGTCAGGCATCAAGAAGCTTGGCGGTGCAGCCATCCGGCTCACGGACATCCCGGATTGTCCGAAGCTGGCAGTCTGCGAGGGCATCGAGACGGGGTTGGCAGTCCTTGCCGCCCATCTGGCGCAAGGTCGCCCGGTCAATGTCTGGTCACTTCTAAACTGCGGCAACCTGTCGAAGGCGGACATCCCTGCAGGGCGCTTTACGCAGGTCTGCATCTATGCCGACAACGATGCACCGGGTATCCGTCATGCACTGCTTTTACAGAAGCGTCTGCGTGAGGCAGGTTTTAGGCATGTGCAGTGCCGGATGCCGGCTGTCGCTGGGCAGGATTTTGCGGATGTCTGGAAGCTTGGTTAAGCGTTTAGCCACAAGCCCCTTACGGGGTTTGCCCCTCCTGATGGAAGGGCAAGCCTTGGAAATCTTGATTCCTCTCCTTTTTCAACTTGCGCCGCAAGGTGCACTAGACAAGGGAGAAATATGCGAGAATTAATCACTTGGATTCGTAGGCATCTGCCAGAAGTCCATGAGGGAAGGAGGAAGTACCTTGCTAGTGCCTTCTTGGCAACTTTCGTCGCAACGGGTGTTGCCACGGAAAAAATTGCCAATGAGGGGGCTGAAGAAGTACAGGTACTCCTGTATGGTATTGTCTGTGCTGCAACGTTTGTTCTTGGATTTTTGGTTTCCCCAAAAAGCTAGGAGGGAAAAATGAGTTGGACTTTTACATATATGCTGATTGGCTTTGTGGTCTTTGCTTCTTCCCTTACCTTGATTGAGCCGCTCAAAAGATGGTTGGGGCGTAGATTGGAGGAAATGGACGCGAAGGAAGCTGAAGCCAAGGCAAGGCAAGAACGGATGCGGCTGTAAAATCAGTTGTCCGTACTTAATAATAGCGACTTTGGGTTGTTGGACAGAGCATCGGAAGATTAAGGAGGAATCATGAGTTGGACATTCACAATCTTATTGATTGCCTTCTTGGTTTTTGTAACCTTTCCTATCTGGATGCAGCCTATACAAAGATGGGCTGACAGAAAGCTGAAGGAACTGGAAGCGAAGGAAGCAGAAGCTCAAGCGAGACAGTAGTCGCTGTCACAGAAATAACTACCCCCCATAAGAACCCCGACACCGGGGTTTGCCCGTGCCAACCACACCGGCAAGCTCCTCCTCAAAGATTCCCATCATTGGTTTGCCCGTCAGCAATCGGAGGGGCGGACTGTTTTGTTGTTCAGCAGATGCTGAAGTTGTTCAAACAGGAGAAGGGAAAGAAAATGAAAGTCATCTTTGCACTCATCGACCTCATCGTCCAGGCACTTTTCTGGGCATTGGTGGGGCTCGGTAAAATCCTCATGCTGCTGTACCGTCTTGCTACCTATTTGCTCAAGCGTTTGGTCGTAAACCATCAGCAGTTTAAAGATGGGCAGAAGGCCGACTATCAGGCGGCAGACATCGATACGGACGAAGCGGAACCAATATGGGACAAAGTCAAATAACCGCATGATGCGCTACCTGAGGGTAGGGCATCAGTGGTAGTTCTCCTTTGGCACGCACAAATCCCACACGGGGTTTGCCCAAGCACCGTTTAGGCAAGCCCTAAAAGGCTTCTCCTTTTTTCAACTCGGCATTGCCGACATACTATAAGGAGATAGACATGTGGACCATCATAACCATCACCGTCCTGCTTTTGGCAGGGTTCGGGATGTATTCCGATATACCCAAGCGTAGCGTCGGCCTTTACGGCGACGTGGACGAGACCCCGGCTGTCCCTGCTGAAGAGACAACGGATATTGTTGATCCTTTAGCCCGGGAACATGGCAGCGTCATTGAAGACGACAGCGATGATGCGTCATTGGATCCAGACATTGACTGAGGGAGGCGGCCATGAAGATATTCCATACCGCAGACCTCCATTATTCAGCCAAGAACCTGGAAGAGGCTGACCGTTGCTTTGGGTTTGCTGTGACAGAAGCCATTCGGCAGAAGGTGGATGTAGCCATCATTGCCGGCGACTCAACCGACCATGCATTGGAAGCACATTCAGCAGCCATGATGGCCTTGGCAAAGCGGATCCGCCAGCTGGCGGATCACTGTCCAGTTTTCATGCTGCAGGGTACCTTCAGCCACGAGCCACAGGGACTCATCCGCCTCTTTGCAATGCTGGGTGCCAAACACCCAATTGCCATTGCAGATAGGATTGGGATGATTGCCTTGGAAAACGGCCGTTGGCATCCCTATATCCATCGCGAGGGCAGGCCTGACCTGGTGATTACAGCTGTTCCGACGGTGAACAGGGCAGAGTGCCTCAAAGTCAGCCAGCTGACACATAACGAGGAACTGGCCCAAGAACTGGGGCTTAAGCTGTCAGACTTTGCCCCTTTCAACCGGGAATTGCGGGACCTAGGCGTGCCGACAGTCCTTGTTTCGCACGGTACTGTCCAAGGCTCAGTCAATGAGCATGGGCTGGTTTTAAATGATACAGACCACGAATACACCACGGGTACCCTGTTTTCTGCGGGGACGGATGCAGTGATGTTGGGTCATATCCACCAGTTCCAGTCGTGGAAGCAGACAGTGCCTGGTGGCAGGCACCAGCTGATTGCGTACAGTGGTTCAGTAGGCAGGTACCACTATGGGGAACAGGATGAGAAATGTGCGCTCATCTGGACAGTCCAGCCTGGGATGGCGTGTTTCGAAAGGATGGTGACACCGTCCTGCCGGATGATTGACATCTGCTTTGAAGGGCGTCCAGACATGGATGAACTGACCAGGCTTGCCAGCCAGTGTGATGGTGCGTGCGTACGTATCCGTTACCAGGTGGACGAGGAATATGCTGATACGGTTGACCGTGACGCATTGAAAGCCGTCCTCTCAGGCGCTTGTGATGTAAAAATCGAAGGTACCATCGTGCCTGTGCAGCGCCAGCGTGCAGCGGGCATCTCAAAGCTTAACACCCATGAGAAGTTTGCCAAGTGGTGTGAGTTGACCGAGACCCCAATCGACGGGCTTCTGGAAAAGATTGCCATGTTGCAGAACCATAGTACTGACGACGTGGTGGATCTCGTTATCCGGAAATCCTGACGGGGTAGGCAAATCCTTTATGGGGTTTGCCTGAGCTTTTGGCTCTGGCAAGCCTCCAATTAAGGCTTCTCCTTTTTTTATTCTCAGCCCCGGCTGAACCCCATCCAAAGGAGAACATCATGCTTAAGAAATTCCTCGCCGCACTTGCGGCCGTTGCAACCCTTGCCTCGACCGCATCCGCCCAACAGACCGTCACCTGTATGCAAGACCGGTATGGTAACATCAGCTGTCCCGTGATGGTGTCCATGGCACCGGCAGGGACAGGCACTGTACCGGCCTCAGGCATCGGGAACAACGAGACAGCAATAGCGATAACGGCACTCCAGACACTGGGTACTGTTTATGTCGCGCGCGAAACGTTTGGACATTATTACCACCGCCATCATCACCACCCTCACCGCCATTGGTGATCGGCCGGTGTAGCAAATCCCACGGGGTTTGCGAAAGCTTCAGGTTTTCGCAAGCTCTATAAGGCTTCTCTTTTCCATGAACGCGCTTGATTGGCGCATGACTAGAGGAGAAATCACAATGGATAAAATCACTTTGCCAAATGGCGTCACATATAACGGTTACCCGGGAGACATGTCGGTCTGGTACCTGCTCAATGCCTTTGACGGCACATTTGTCTTCAACCAGCGCGAAATGCCGAAGTTGGAGGCGCTCGTTGCTTACCGGGAAAAGGGTTTCCGCGGCGATGTCGACTTTTCCAATACAGGGAAAGTCTATATCGACCGGCTGGCATAGGGAGGCGGTATGTTCAAGGTGACTTTCGCTTCCAAAATCGGGCTGAAACCCCGTCTCTATATGACCCTGAAGCATGCCGACCGCGCTGTAAAAAGGATCTGCGCGCCGTATGTAAAACCGGGGGAAACGCTGTCCTATATGTGCAACCTGGAAGGTATGGGATGGTGGCTGACCTTTGCGGGTGAAGAACTCGCTTGTGTCGAAATCGTCTGATTGTTCCAGCCATCGTGGGATACAGAAAGGGGGCTGATATGCAACATCCACTCTTCATGATTATGTTTGCTCTTCTTGTAGCAGGCATCAGCCTACCTATTTGGTTCACACCAATGTTGGAATGGCTCATCAAGAAACTCCAAGAAGCTGAGGCAAGAAAAGCCAAAGGCTGATTTTTCCCATCCATTCGCAACAGCAAATCCCATACGGGGTTTGCCTATGGCAGGTATAGGCAAGCCTCCAACCAGGCTTTCTCCTTTTTGAAACCTCACCGGTCGGTGAAACCACAAGGAGAAAGACATGAAACCATTGAAATTGGCCCTGAAGGGATTTACCGGTGTGGCCGGGCATCCTGGCGGGCAGATTGAACTCGACCTTCGGAAGGTCCCTGATGCGGCGGCACTGGTTGCCATTGTGGGACCCAATGGGTCGGGTAAGACTACCCTCTTGGACAACCTGCACCCTTACCGGGTCATGCCATCGCGGGCAAGTACGATGACGCCAGGCGGGTTTTCCTATTGGGACAACATTTCTGAAAAGGAAGCATCCAAGGATCTGCTGTGGGAGCACGATGGCATCCAGTACAACACGATCCTGACCTTCAGGCAGACCGGCAAAACCCGTAAAACGGAATGCTTCCTGCTGAAGAAGGAAGGTGACGGCTGGGTGCCAGCTGAAGCGGGCGGCGTCATCTCTGATGGCAAATCGGATACCTACGATGCCGTTGTAGAAGCCATCCTGGGGAAGCCAGAACGCTTCTTTACCGCACAGTTCTCTGCGCAGAACCGCAGGCTCATTTCCGACTATGGCGCAAGCGAAATCAAAAGCCTTTTAGCCAGCATCCTGTCGCTTGATGCGTACAAGGCATGCGCTGAGAAGGCCAATGAAGTCGCGCGATTGCTCCAGGCCCACGTCAACGCCCTCAAGGAACAGGCCCAGAAAGCCTACGTCGCCATGAAGGATAAGGCGGCAGCTGAAGCATCGTTGGAAACCCTGGAAGCTGAAAGCAGGACCGCCAAGGAAAAGGTGGAAGCCGCAGCTAAGGCAACGGGCAGTGCCGTAGCCGAAGTATCCCGCATCCAGGTGCTTGTCGAGCAGGAAGCCGACAAGGAAGAACAGCGCCAGGCAATCAGCAAACGTATTGCTGAGGTCCAAGCCAACGCAGCCGATACGGAGGCCAAGGCTATGGCCGACTGCAAGGCCGCCACGGAACAACTTGCAGGTGACATAGCTGCACTGCACAAGGAAGTTGCCGATGTGGCCAGGCACGACGGTTTGGCAAAGGCACAGATTGCCAAGGACCGTGAAATCCTATCCCAAGAGGAAGCTATCCGCCAAGCGGCTGCAACGCTGCCGCAAGTCCAGAAGGGCATCGCCACACTGGAAGCACGGATTGCTGAAGGTAAGAAGGAACTGGAAAGGTTCTCCCCTGTGAAGAAAGCCATCTTGGAAGTCTCCAAGGAACTGGCCGACATCACGGCCAAGGGAAAAGCTGTCAAACAGCGCATCGTCATGCTGAAGGATACGTCCGCACAGCTTGAGAATGTCCCTTGTAAGGGTAACGTCCAGTGCCCCCTGATTGCCAATGCGATCAATGCCAAAGGCCAGCTGGCGCCTGTCGAAGGGGAACGCTTGGACCTGTGCGGCCAGTACAGGCAACTTAAGGAAAAATTGGCGTCCTTGGAACAGGATGAAAAGGTTGCTGACGCGTTGGAAAAGGCGATCGCAGGTCACGAAGAACACCTGAAGAAAGGTCTCAAGAAAGAGGCTGAACTGAAGGTCGCTTATGCCCAGCAGGCAGTCTTTTCGGATGCCAAGGAACGTGTCGCCAAGATGGAAGAAGCGCTCGCTGAAAACGCCAGGAAGTCTCAATCGCTGTCTGAGCGCATTGCTGCGGCTAAAAAGCGTCAGGCAGAATTGGCGCAGGACTATGCGAAAACCATTGAAGCGGTCCGTAACAAGGCGGATGTTGAGGTCAAGGCACTGGCAGGGCAGCTCGACAAGCTGGGCAAAGGCATCGCCAAAGGCGTGCTGGCGCTTGCCATGGCAAAGGCGCAAACATGCCGTAAGGCCGAAGAATCTGCCCGCCAGGCAGTCGAAGCCTTGACCAAGAAGCAGGTCAGCCTGATGGCAACCATCGAAGCCTGTGCAAAGATCCAAGACGATGCTAAATCGGTATTGGACGACATTGCGCGCATTGAATCGGAGGTCGCGGGGTTCCGCCTGGTCGAAAAGGGTTTGGGTGTCAATGGCATCATTGCCCTGTCGATTGACGATGCGGGACCGGCTGTTGCCGCCATCTGCAACCAGCTCCTTCATGACTGCTTCGATGGCCGCTTCAGTGTCAGGCTCAATACCCAGAAGGCAACGCAAAAGGGCGATATCCGCGAGACGTTCGATGTCGTGGTTTTTGACAACGTCAAAGGGGGTGAGAAAGTCCTGGGCATGATGTCCGGTGGTGAACGCGTGTGGGTCAACGAATGCTTAACCCGCGCGATTGCCCTTTATGTCGCCCAGACGTCCGACACCCGCTTTGAGACGCTCTTTACCGATGAGGCCGACGGTGCGTTGGATCCTGAAAGGAAGCGGCAGTTCATTGCGATGAAACGCGCCATCATGAAAACAGGTGGCTACAGCCGTGAGTATTTTGTCAGCCAGACCCCGGAACTGTGGGATATGGCCGACTATGTCATCCACGTTGATCAACTCTAACCCACCACTTTCTGGCAGACCCCAAAAGGGTTTGCCTGAGCCAAACGCTTGGGCAAGCCCTAAGGCTTCTCCTTTTTACCAACAGCTCTTTTGAGAGCATCCCAAAGGAGAACATCATGAGAAAAAACCATGCCAAAAAACCAGCCCAGCAGGTGCAATACCTGCCGCTACTTCGTTCCGCCTTGGAGATGACCGGTTCCCTGTCGACCTGTTACCGGCGGTTCCATAACTATTCCTTCGGCAACCAGCTTTTGCTCTGGAGCCAGTTTGCCAGCCGGGGGCAGCAGCCCTGTCCGGTTGCCACCTTCAAGCGCTGGCAGGAGCTTGGCCGCCAGGTGAAGAAGGGTTCCAAAGCGATGTGCATGATCGTGCCGTCACTGTGTAAGCGTGAGGTCGAGGAAAAGGATGGCACGGTGACAGTGGTCACTTTCCCAATCTTTTTCCTGCGGAACTATTGGTTTCCGGTGTCAGATACCGAAGGGGAAACCGAGGTTGAGGAAAAGCTGGAGACACCAGTCTTTAGCCTGTCGCGCATCCTGGAAAACCTGGGCATCCAACGCATCGATTACACGATGATCAATGGCAATTGCCAGGGGTATTGCGAGCGCAGTACTGGCAACATTGCCATCAACCCGTTGGCCGTGCATCCGGATAAGACCGCCTTGCATGAGATTGCGCACAGCCTTCTCCATTGCGGCAAGGATGTGGATGCCTCTGAAGACATCCATGATGAGGCGGGGTTTCGCGAATGCGAAGCGGAGAGTACCGCCTTGATCGTGGGTTCGGTCATGGGGATCCTAAGCGAGCGCGAACGCAGTGACTCTGTCGGTTACATCAAAACATGGATGGCGCGTGTCGCCGGGCTGGATGTGGACAAGCTGATTGAAAAATCGGCCAAACGCATCTTCGGTGCTGTCGACAGAATCCTGAAAGCCAACAGCCAGGTGCCCGGAGAGGATGCCGGTGCTGTGATGGCCTAATTTCGCTGTTCCAACAGGCCCCGCAGGGGGCTTGCCCAGGGGATCCCTCGGCAAGCCTCAATCAGGCAACGCTTTTTTCAAACGCTTCATCAGAAGCATGTCATTAAAGGAGATCGAAATGAAAGTCTATATCGTCGCCCCATTGTCCGTGAACGTCAGCGTGGAGGTTTTTCAGACTCGGGCGGCTGCAGAATCCTGTCTGCGCCGTTGGGTTGGCAGGGATATCTTTCGGGACGAGGACGGCGTCTGTGGCTACAACGATGCGAAGGGCCAGTACGTCGGGTTCGTGATGGAAAAGGAGGTCCTGGCATGAACAGCCAAGAGATGGCCGAGTGGTTCGGTATCATTGATCGGCTCATAAAGCGGTCTGCAATGGATCCGTCATACAAGGCGTTTTCCTTGGAGGGATTGGACTATCTGCGGTCGAAAGCGTTCGATGAGTCGCACACCCAGCCAGAAGGATAGCAGGCCATTGCCACTTGGCAGACCCCACAGGGGGTTTGCCTGATTAGGATATCAGGCAAGCCTCTATGAAGGCTTCTCCGTTTGTTTGTTTCGCCCTTTGGCGAATGTTTTCAATCGGGAGAGCTTATGACTAAATTCTTAAAATGGTTAATGACTTTTACGCCTTCTCAGGTGGAATCCATTGGACGCTACCTCTACATGTTGAATATCTCTTGTGGGGTTATTGTCGAGCGCATTTATAGAGAGAATGGATGCGTGACATTCGAGATGGTTGTCTATGGTATGATGTTTGTAGTGTTGTTGTCATTTGGCATTAGATGCCATCGCGGCAGCGAAAAAAAAGAAGGGGCATGAAAATGTATTATCCTGGTTTCATGATCATGTTCGCCTTGGTTGTCTTGACAGTCAGCTTTCCTGTTTGGTTCCAACCAATTGGGAAATGGCTGATTGAGAAACTTGAGCAGGCTGAGGCAAGAAAGGCTAAAGCGCAAGACTGACTGCCAACATTTAGCAGACCCCGCAAGTGGTTTGCATAACTTTGATTCTTTTTTAGCTACGATTTTTTATGGGAAGCTTCTCCTGATCAAGGAGAGGAGCAGTTACTCTTACCGCAGAAAAAAGTGCAGGATCCTGCACTTTTTCGTTGCAACAGTAGGAAGACTGCTTTTTTATACTGTCAGTGGCATGCCTAGGGCGCGAGATACCCGAAGGATGGTGTCGAAGCGTGGTTTAGAACCTTCGGAAAAGGTTTTATAAAGGCTTTCTCGACTGAGACCGCTATCTTTGGCAATCTGCGCCATACCACGGGCACGAGCGACATCTTTAAACGCTTGGAGGATTTCTTCAGTCGTTCCGTCACTCATCACATAGCGGATGTATTCACGGATTGTCTCTTCATTGTCCAGATATTTTGCTGGATCAAATGGCATCAATTCTACTGTCATAACTTATATCTCCTTGGCTAGGGCAATTGCGCGTTCTATGTCTTTCTTCTGTGTGGACTTATCGCCTCCACAAAGAAGGAATACTACTTGCAGATTCCGTATTGTGTAATACACACGGTATCCAGGCCCAGTATTAATACGCATTTCAGAGACCCCTTCACGAATGGAATGGCTGTCACCAAAGTTCCCGTTCTCCATACGCCTTGATCGGCTAACTAAAGCAGCTTTGGCAATGGGGTTCTTAAGGGTTGAAAGCCATCTATCGTAGTCTCGCGTTGTAATAAGAGTGTATTTCATTGGAAATGATTGTAATCAGTTAGATACAAAATTGTCAATTCGGATTCAAATTCTTGGCAAAGAAAGAATGTTTATCTGAAGGATAACCTATTCAGGAAACCTAGCAACTTTGTAGCTAAAAAACCAAGCGGCCGCCCAGCTAGAATAGCTGGTATTGCCACTTGGCAGACCCCGCAAGGGGTTTGCATAACTTTGATTCTTTTTTAGCAACGCTTTCTATATTCTGACTTTGTATACCCCCTGTGCAAGGTGTATGATTAGGATGTTTCGTGTTCTGGAGTAACCTCATCCTATTTGCGCCACTCTCGAGCAGAGGGGATCATCCATCATGAAAAGAATTGTGCTCGCAGTTGCCATCCTGTCATGCCTGTCGGCTTGCGGAAAAAAAGAGTCTTCAGTGCAGAAAAAAGGCTCAGAACCCGTGCCGGTGCAGCAGGCATTTAAGGCTCCCACGGAATGGACGCCAGTTGAACAGATGAAGCAGGGTGGCCAGATCAATACCCTGTATTACCGCGCCGTTCCCACTGACGAAACGGTCAAAGGTGTCAAAGTCGAAATCGCAGGTCAGGTTGAGGATGATTTCAAGAAGACCCCGATTGTGCCGCACCGTAGCTATGCCTTTGTCAACTGCGAGAAGCAGGCAGCCAAAAAATACACGGACGTAGACAGCCAGATCATTGCTGACCCAGTCGAATTGAACCGGCTCCTTAAGTTCGCCTGCGGTATCGAGCCGAAGCTGACTATTACGGATACGAATGCGGCTGCTCAGGTGCAGTCGCCCAAAGATTCCCAGCAGCTTGTCGACAGCGCAGATGGCGATGAAGCGCAATACCGGATGGTCAAGGCGGAGGCATCACGGGCTAACGCCAGGTTTGCCGCAGCATGGCGGATGGTACCCCAGCCCCTGCGCAACCAGCTGCAGCAGGATATCAGCTATATGCCAAAGGAAGTGGATGCGAAATGCAAGGCATACGCCAACCAGTTTGGCAAAGGTTATTCGCGCAAGGCAGCCTACCTTAAGTGCAGTGTCGCCCATGAAGAAAACCTGAGCAATGGGATTGAGCGTTTTGCAAGGGCGTACCAAGTCGATCAGGGTGCCCGTTTCGAAGACTATGTAAATGACCAGAAGGTCTTTAACGTAGAGAACTTCGATATCGCCCAATAAAAAAAACGGCTGCTGGATCCAGCAGCCGATAGGCGCAAGGGCTGGCTAAGCACGCCGGTTACTGCATTCCCGGCACTGCGTGGCCATCGTCCCGTAATCCGTCAGTAGGGGGATGCCGCAGCTTTTGCATTTCGTCACAAAGAACTCAGCCGATAAGCCGTTTGATGTTTCAAAGTTGGACGCGGTTCCTGATAGGAATTGGTCGGGGGAGAGCATCCACCCCTGGGTGAGCAGCTCAAACCGGTCCAGGTCGACGCCAACCTCGATTTCTCCTTTTGTGTAACCGTAGTAGGTCAGGTATAACGCCAGCATCTTTGCGTTGTCCGCCCTGAAGGTGAGCACCTGCCGCCAGCGCTGGTAGGTGATCATCAGCATGGCTCCCACCTTGCGCCTGGCGTTGGTCTGCTTGAACCAGAGGTGGTCTGTCGGTGTTTGCCCGGAGCGCGGCTGTCTGCCTGTTTCCTTATGGTACAGGTGGCGCGCCATTTCGGTCGGCATACGCATGTAATGGGTCAGGAAGACGGCGCGGGCACCAACGGCAATCATGCGTCTTGCGAGGGTGTTGCGGTCATCGTCCTGGAACATCAAGACCTTTTGTTTTTTGCCAGGCTTAGGCTTTGGGGCGTTATTGGACAGGTACACCTGGGCGAGCCTGCCGCGCACGTCTGAGAAGGCTTCCTTCTTATGCAGGTTGACCGATGTCCAGATTGGGTTGACCGTAAAAAACGGAAGCCCTTTTAGGAGGAGCCCCATCCCGTTGATGTAGTGCAGTTCTTCTGCCCGGTTGGCAAGCTTCTCGGTCTCTTGGTAGGTCAACCCAAAATACGCTTTAGACAGTGGGTGTTCCGTTTTGGCCAAGGCCTTCAAAAGGTCGATGATCTTGACGTTGACGTCACTGATCCAGCGTTGTGTGGTCTCCGGTGCGCTTCGCATCAGACCCACCGCATCGATGCCGCTATGCTGCATGGCAATAAGGTGGGTTAAGTCGGACTCGATTTCAGCGTGGGACTTGCGCCGGATGCTGCTTTGCAAATCCGCATCCTGAAAGTAGAGCGTAAAGAAGGGAAGTCCACTTTGTAAAAGCCTTTTGCGTTCGGGGATTTGCTGGTGTTTGAGGGCTGAGATATCGTTTTTTGTGACGTTAAAGAGCGGTAGCAGGTCGCTGTACAGCGGCGAGTCCATCTGCGGCAGGCTTTTCAGGATTTCTTCGTTGACGGCCTGGATGGCGTCATACTGGCTCATGACGTGATTGATCAGGGACATCATGTCGGTGAGTTGCATTATGTTCTCCTTTATTGGGGATCCATACTGGGTAAGCCCCCAGCCAGCGCGCATCTGGCCAGTGGCTTTACACAAAAATTACACACGCACCTGACAGGTCAGTGAATCTAACGTGTCAGCATAGGCGCGCATCCTGGTGACCAGCGCCGTGTTCGAGGTGTCAATCTGCTGGAGGAGGGTGTGCGGCCAGTTCGCAATCAACGAATCAATGGCGGTAAACAGTGACTCAAACGAGTTTTTCTCTTCTGTGAGCCGCTCGATGTCAGCCTTGATTGCCGCAATCTCGCCCTCGAGTGAGGCAATCGTGTCGTCCAATTCTTGGGCCTCGCGTTCTTTGTGCGCGACGACATCTGTGACCTCACGCAACCTGCCTTTCTCTGCCTTGATTGCATCCTGTACGGACTTGTAGCCTTCCGGAATCTTGTCCACTTCAACCGTGATGACCTCGGGTTTTATTTCTTTTTCTTTTTCTTTGGCGAGCTCTTGGCTTAATCGGTCGCGGGAAATGGTGGCTGCCTCGCATTGTTTTTGTGCCATGGCGAGTTTTTGCTGGAGTTCAGTCATCTTGACCTTATTGGCATTACGCTCATTGGTAAGTTTTTCCTGTAATTTGTCGGAATCCTCCCGCTCGCGTTTAATTGCCCGTTCAGCGGCTTCTTTTTCAGCGATGGCTTTTTCGGCAATCGCTTTGGATTCAGAAAGCTGGTCTTGGAATTTTTTGATGACGGTTTCGATTTCTTTTTGGGTGATTGCCTCTTTACCTGGATTTCTTGCCTTGATTTCTTCAATGACTTCATCATTGGCATCTTCAAGCATGGCGATGCCGGTGAGTGAAAACCTGGAGAAGAACTGCAAGTCAATGTTTCCTTCACCGTCGCTTAATTTTTGTTTTGCACGGTGGTATGCGGTCATCCACTTAAATTTAGTGCGCCTACTGATGCCAAGATATTGGCTCCAATAGATTTCAAAGTCATTTTTGCTTAAAATTTCCTGTATCTTGCCGAAATAGTAAACCATCATCGTCAAGGCATTGGCTGCCTGGCGTCTGTAGGCCATGAATTCCCTGTCGCAGAACTGGAAGTTTTTAACGTCTTCTTCAGACAGGTTTTCTGTGATGCTACTGATGATGTCCATGGGTGCTATATTGGTCATTGATTACTCCTTTGATGAATCGTTAAGGCGATGTTATCAGTCTAGAAGTACGGCTTGTTTAGGGCTTCGTGAAAGAGCCTCAAAAAAGAGCCTTTTTCGATAGATTTCAGGTAAATCGCCAAAATCGAGGTAGCGTAATTTGGCGGTTTACCTGAGGAAGTTATTAATATTCAATAACTTGCATGTCATCTTGCAGTGCACAGTGTGCACTACTTTAAGACCGAGCTTACTCTTTGACTTGGATTTTTTTCAGGATATTTGAAACCATGTTCCTAAACGGGGAAGTCGCATATAAATCTATCGCGTTGGTTGTTAGGAGGCGGAAGTATAGATCCTTGTTCATATCATCTAAGCCAAGATTGATTGCGTGCCGAAGAATTATATTTCTGTCAATGTTCGTTCTTTTTGCAACTTCTTCTAAAAATTTTGCATCACTTCCTTTAAGCCTCGGAAAAAAGCGAACATTTTTTGCCCTCATTTTTAGCAATGTTCTTATCTCATTATCAGATGGTGTTAGTTCTGCTTTTTCAAAGAAGTCTTTGATGTCTTCCCTTGTGTAATTATCATCATATTGGTTTCTGAATTCTTTTGTGGTTTTTTTAAACAGTTTATTTCGCATTTTTCGCAATTCTGTTCTGATGAACTCTATAGTGTTTTTTGAGAAGAATATATTTGGAAAGTTAGTGTCTAGATATTTTCTGATGTCTTTTTGTGTTGCACGGTCAGGTAGGTTTTCTTCGCAAATTTTTATATAAAATTGTAGACTATTATTAACATTAGTCATTTCTTATCTCCTATCAATTAAATTTTAGAAAGTCTGAAAACTTGCCTATCTTGTTCATTTCCCGTTTTTGAGAAATGCATTTAAAAAGTTTGTTTTCCAGAACTTTTAAACATTAATTTAAAAGGAGATAAATTTCTCTAAGTTGTTGAAAATGCTGACTTTAAGTCACTTTTTGCCTGATTTAATCCATTTTTTTAAGTTTTTAAAAGCGTCCTGATATTTCTGGCTGATTTAACGCGTCTTTATTTGATATTTTTCGTAACCTGTTTTGGTGAATGTTTTTTGGGGCGGTAATGAAACCAATCGATGCCAAGGTTCTCTTGGCTGAACAATCGGCGTTGGTGAGCCAGGTCAGGGATGCGGCCGGCAGTGACAGGGGGTTTGCGACGCTTTATGAGCCGCTCCTTAGGATCTGTGCCCAATACACGCAGCGGCTGCCTTTGCAGGACAACCTCTTCCGTGAAGCCAACGGTGCCTTGCAGTTCTGCCTGATCCTTTCAAAGACGGCAATCAACACGGCACGCGACCGGATCTTCTTCCCGAAGGAAGGGCAGGAAGAGCGGCGTGCGTTGGAAGCCCAGTGTGCGTATATGACCTTTTATGCGGCACTGGCTTCTGGTGTCTCGCTCCTTTACCAGAATGTCGATGTCTTCGATGGGAAAGGGGAGCACTACCATCCGCTCCTAAACGGGATTGCGCTTTCCAGGTGGTTGAATGACCACCCGGAGGCATCCTTTCAGTGGACGGCGGACACCCCTGATAGGAAACTCACCCAGATGGAGTGTGCTGCCCTTGCCGCCATCATGCTGCCCAAGGGACGCTTTCGGTATTTCAATCCCAAGGTCGTCAGGATGATGTATGCGGCAATCCTTCCCAGGCGGGAGGACACGACGACGCTCTCGACGATGCGTGAGGTGGTCTCTGACGCAACCCATGCGGTAATGGGGCACTACCTGAAAAAAGAATCCCAAGCCTATTGGCAGTCGCAGGAGATCCAGCCCCTTGTGCCTGTTGATATCAAGGTGCAGACCCAGCCTCGGGCAGCCCAGGTTCAGGCGCCAACCAAGCCGAAGGTGGCGGTTGCACCCCAAGCGGCGCCTCCTGTCGCACCGCAAGCACAAACGCTTAATCTGGACAAGCTCTCTCCCCATACCCGTGAGGTGCTGGCCATCATCCAGCGCAACCCGGTCCTTATCCAGAATGAAAACATCAAGCTAACCGCGTCTGGCGTGCAGGTGCCCAATGGTGTCTTTGGCAAGTTCGGTCTGGAACCGGCTTCTGTGCGCAAGCATTTCATGACCGATGGCCTGGTCAAGAAAACCTCAATCAGCGTCAGCACACTCGTGCCGGAGATGGAACCTTATTTTCTGCCGAAGGGGTAAGTGATGCGCGTTTACCATGACATGTTCCGTCCTGTCTATGAACAGGTGGCCTTTTTAGGGTGGATGGCCGGTGCCGGTGCCGTGTGCCTCTTGCGTCCCCCATACTGGATTCTGATTGCCTTAGCCGCTTTGGGGGGGGCGGCGTGGCGTGCGAAGGAGGTAGCCGGACTCTACCGTTTCCGCCTGTCCATTTCTGCACTCAGGGTCGAGAAAATGGACAGTGACACGCTGGTTAGGATTTCCCGGCCTTTCTTCAAGAAGCAGGCGATGTGGCTGGGCCGGGGGTTCAAGTGGACGCAGCGCCATGCGGAACTCTCCCGGCAGATCATCTGGCGCGATCCCACGGAGATTGCGAAGGTGCCGGCATGGCTGCCCGGCTTCATCAGGAAACGGCTTGAGCCGCCCAACTTTGTGCCGTTGCGGGACGACGCCATCGGGGTGCCGTGGATCCATGGGCTGGAAGCGAAAGAGCATGAGCTGGCTTTTCCGCTGGAGTCGTTGGAAGGGCATACGCTTGTTACCGGGACGACGGGGGCAGGGAAGACCAGGCTCTATGAACTCATCTCGACACAGATCATCCATAACGGCGACGTCTTGGTCATCATCGATCCCAAGGGTGACAAGGCCTGGGAAGAGCGTGTCAGGAAGGAGTGCCAAAAGACGGGCCGGCGGTTCCTGTACCTAAGCCCGGCGCATCCGTCACGCTCCATCCGGATGCAGCCTTTACAGAACTGGAATTCCATCTCCGAGCCGGCGACGCGTATTGCGCAGCTGGTCGATGCCAATGGGTCATTCCTGTCGTTTGCCTGGAAGACGCTCTTTGATGTGATGCGCGGGATGGCCGCTGACGGGATGCGGCCGAACCTGATGAAAGCCAAGGACTATGTGCAGGGTGGGATTGAGCCGCTGCTTTTCAGGTTGATCAAAAAGGCGGTTGTGGCGGTGCAGGGCGACAAGTGGAAGGAGGGCTTAAGGGACTATAAGCCGGATGACAAGGCAGCGCGCATGTCCCAGATCAAGGATGAGAACCTCCTGATGCTGGTTGGTAAGTATGAGGCGATGCGTGAGGGGGAGCGTGTGCCACGTGATGAGGTGATCGATGCCCTGATTGTGATGGCACGCCACCCCAGGGAGCATTACCAGAAGATGGCGCAGGTCTTAAAGCCGATCCTCTCGATGTTAGGGGATGATGAGTTGGGGAAAATCCTTTCGCCCGATCCCTTGGATATGACCGATACCCGGCCGATTTATGATACCGGCAAGGTGATCGAGACGAATGCGGTGCTCTATGTCGGCTTGGATTCACTCTCGAACAAGACAATCGGGGCGGCCCTGGGCTCAATCCTTTTGGCGGATTTTGCGTCGGCTGCCGGGGCGATCTACAATTTCGGTGATTCCGGGAAGCGCCGTAACGTCTACCTGATGGTCGATGAGGCGGCGGAGGTGATGAATGACCAGGCGATCCAGCTGCTCAACAAAGGCCGTGGTGCGGGGATCCGTGTGATGGTGGCGACCCAGACGATTGCGGACTTCGATGCGCTTTTTGGTTCGTCGGCGAAGTCACGGCAGACGTTGGGGAACCTGAACAATGTGATTTCGCTGCGCGTGAAGGATATGGAGATGGCGAAGTTCATTGCGGAGTCGTTCGGTAAGACGTCAGCCAGGCGGATTTCCCGGACGCAGTCGGTCAATGCCAGTTCAGCCAAGAATATTGCGGACTATTCGGGGTCGCGCTCGCGTTCCATCCAAGAGGAAGAAATCCCGTTTGTATCCCCGGACTTGCTGACACGGCTGCCGGGGTTACAATATTTTGCATTCCTAGCAGGATCCACCCTGTACAAGGGCAGGGTGCCGCTTCTGGTTGATGATTGAAAAAATACGGGAACAGAATTACGAACGCACTGCGTTCGTAATTCAATTTTTTCGATATACTAACCTCAGCGAGGTAACAGTCAGTGAATAAAGATCCTTTTGAGCAGTATATTAAAGAATCCGAGCCGGACAAGCGGGATAAAGGTTATGTGTGGTATACAGCCATTGGCCTGCAGGCGGTTGACGGATTAAAAACATCAGAATATCTGGTGCATACAGCTGTCCGCAATATTGAGGGTGAGATTTCATTTGACGAGGCAAATGCCCTTCTGCAAACCTATTATGAGGAGAATCCTGTCCGTGATGCGGAAGACCGCACAGAGGAGGCGGACAAGGTTTCTGCGAAAATTGCAGCACTTCTTTCAGAAAAGGCTTTTAGCTTTACCCCGAATGAATATCTCTCCATCCACAGGCGGCTGTTCACCGGCATCTATTCTCATGCTGGACACATCAGGGATTTCAATATCACCAAAAAGGAATGGGTGCTTAACGGTGCTACTGTGCTTTACGGCAGTGCTGCGGAACTGCGGGCAACATTGGACTACGACTTTTCCGAAGAGAAAAAATTCTCTTATAAAAACCTTTCGATGGATGAAATCATCCATCACCTTGCAGTATTCGTTTCCAGGCTGTGGCAGATTCATGTCTTTGCTGAAGGCAATACCAGAACGACGGCAGTATTCTTTATCAAGTATCTGCGCACACTTGGCTTTGATGTTACAAATGACATCTTTGCTGAGAATGCGTGGTATTTCCGCAATTCCCTTGTCCGGGCAAATTATAACGATTTGAAAAACGGCATCCATCAGACGACAGAATTCCTGGAGCTGTTCTTGAGAAACCTTATCCTGAATGAGAACCATCCACTCCATAATCGGACATTGCATATCAGCGGGATGTTCCAAGAATCTGAGAAACCGGACATTGAAGGGATAAAATCGGACATTGATGCCTCAAAACCGGACATTGAAGTGTTAAAAGCGGACATTGAAAGGTTATTCCACCCAAAAACGGCGGGTCATATTTTGAAACTCTGCAGGACGTTTCCCAACCAGGCGTTGTTTGGACGCTCGGATGTCATGGAAGCAATCAGCATTAAACCGTCAAGAACATCGGAGCTTCTAAAAGAAATGGCAGAAAAGGGAATCATAGAGCCAGTGTCGGGTCATGGTAAAGGAAAGTACAGGTTCCGACAGCGTAATGGTTGATTGCCCTCTAAAGATAGGGGCTTCCTGTATTTTGTGAGGCGAACTTTGTCTCGGTGGCAGGCAGGGCAATTGTCTTAATAAAACTGCGGCACTGCTTGCGCCCCCTATCGCCTCCCCAACCCTAAAAATTTCTGCTTCCTGACCGCTTTTAGGTCTTTCTTAATTTCGGTTATTGCGGTATAACATCGTCTACGCAACATTGCCCTGTGCATGGCGTTTAAGCAAACGATGAGAACTCCCGATGGCCGGCAGACACCCAAGACGCATCCCTAAAGACCCGCCTATCCCATCTGGTGGCTGCCTTGGCTTCAATTCCATGGATGCTGCAACCAGCGTCCAGTGCTTCTTTTCTTGCGGCAGGCATCAACGGCCGCTAATCACCTGATACAAGAACGGTTCTCAATCATGTCAATCCAATCCCTTCTTGACCGGTTCTGCCTATCGCACAGCCTGCACTTCAGAAGCTTTTGGGTTAACCTGGTTTGCGCCTTTTACTTTGCCATTGTGCTCAATCTCGGGCTGTGGCGTTATATCTTCACCCGCATGGATTTTGACTGGGGCATCAATGCCTACATAGTCTGCATTACCGTCCCGCTTTTCCTGTTCCTGCTCTTTTTCCTGATCCTTTGCCTCATCAACGTGCCCTACGTTGGCAAGATTGTCGTGATCCCGATCCTATTGGTATCGAGTGTCGCCAATTATGCGATGTTCGACTTGGGTATCACGATTGATGCCGAGATGATCCAGAATGTCCTGGAGACCACGAGCCGGGAAGCGATGGAACTCGTGACATTCAAGGCCATCGCCTGGATTGTCATCACAGGGATCATCCCGGCGTATTTGCTGTGTATCACCCGCATTGATTACCTCCCCAGGCGGCAGGAAATCATCCATCGTGCCATTGTTTTTGCGGGTGCCTTGATCCTGATTGCAGTGACTGTTTTTGCCGGGGTTAAGCAGTATTATTTCTTCCGTCATGCGAACCGGGCGCTTTCGACGCTCGTCAATCCCTTCAACATTTTCAGGGCTGCCCAGCGTAATTTCCGCAACCAGTCCTTGGCAGAACACGATTTTGTCCGGCTTGACCCTGACGCAAAACGCATAGGGCCTGTGCGTGACAAGCCGTCTGTCTTTATCCTGATGGTGGGGGAAACGGCCCGTGCAGACCACTGGTCATTGAACGGTTACGGCAAGGACACCAATGCGGATCTCAAGAAAGAAGACGTAATTTCGTTCAAGAATGTCTATTCCTGCGCGACATCCACCACGATTTCGCTGCCGTGCATGTTCTCACACAAAGCCCGCAAGGACTTCAGCACGAAAGAAGCCCGCTATACGGAAAACCTCGTCGACCTGCTCAAGCAGACCGGTTATGACGTCATCTGGCTTGAAAACGACGAGGGCAGCAAAGGGGTGGCCAACCGTATCACAGAAGTTCGCCTCGACCTGAGCAAAAACAAACGCTATTGCGCAAATGAGTCCTGCTTCGATGAGATCTTGCTCGATGGCTTGGATGAAAGGCTCTCGAACATCAAACAGGATACGGTGATTGTCCTGCACACGATGGGCAGCCACGGACCTGCCTATTACCTGCGTTATCCCGATGCGCAGCGTAAATTCAAGCCGACCTGTGATTCCAGCGATGTCCATGGCTGTGATCCGGAAGGCTTGGTCAACGCATACGACAACACCATCCATTACACGAGCTTCGTGATTGCCAGGACAATCGACGCCTTAAAGAAAGTCCCGCATTTAAATCCCGGGCTGATCTATGTGTCTGACCATGGGGAATCGCTGGGTGAGGACGGCGTTTTCCTGCATGGGTATAACTATTCGATTGCGCCGGATGGCCAGAAGCACGTGCCATTCATCCTCTGGATGTCAGACGGTATGAAGAAAGAGGGCGGCTACAACTACAGCTGCCTGGCCAAGAAGGCCGATGCCGATGAGTTCTCCCATGACAACCTCTTCCATACCGTATTGGGTATGATGGGGGTTGGCACCAAGATCTATGATAAGTCGCTCGATATGTTCGACAGCTGCCGTGCCGGGGCATCTGCTGCGGAAGCAACCGCCAAATGAGTGGGTTGCTTGTCCAGTACGTTTATCCTGAAAGCCGCCTCACACAAACGTAATCCTAAATTAGCCTTGCTATCGAGGCAAAACGGGTGAAGCGGGAGCAGCTGTGTGACGTCGAACAGTCCTGGGTAGATAAATTCCCAGCATCCAAAGTGCTCAGGGCAGCAAGGCTGACATTCAGCCCAATACCCAAGCCATTGAAGAAGCAATGCACAACGATGGCTTCTACCTGGTTTCCAATGTCGAGAAGGATTCATGGACAGTCCTTAAGAATGACCGTATGCGGCACCGCATTGAGGGTTCATACCGCGTAATCAAAGGGGAATTGGACGGGAAAAGCGTGCGTATGGACGATGGTCAGCGGACGTGACAAGAAAGTCAGCCGTCTGGCAGCACTTAGGCATCAGATTCTTCCTGGCTGATGTTTTCAGGCGGGATAAGGATAAAGGCTTATGCTAAGCTTGGATGCGCATCATTCCAACCAAGAATAGAAGGGGGAATATGCTGCTTTGGCAAAATGGATTGAAGCGGTGGTATTCGGCAAACTTTTGGTGTGGTTTGTGCGTTGAAACGGTGACAGTAAAGAATTCGCAGGGGAAGATGCATTTGGATACTAGAGCGTACCCGCTGGGATTGTTTGTTTGCTTCTCAAAATGCTCTGCGAACCACAGTGAATGTGTCCTATGCGACTTTGTGGTCAACCCAGAAGCCGGATTTGCATGAAGGCAGGATTCAATCGTGCAGGAATGGGCTCAAACAGCAGCTTATTCTGGCCGTCCCTGAAAATTCCTTATTAAGAAGAGCGTCTCATTTAAGTCACAGTTAATGTTTTTTCTAGTTTTATAACATTATGTCTTTGTATTTAAATGAAATAGTTGGATATGTGGGGGGTAAAGTCAATCTGCATACTTATAAAGTATTTTTTAATGGTTCATTTTTGAGTACTTACATGTTATAAGGAAGATATAGCCCATAGTGTCTGCTGCGTGCGGCAGGCTAGGCTGTTGCCTCTGTATTAGCGTGATAGGAACCCCATCATGAACCACATCTTCAAAGTCGTCTTCAATAAAGCCCGTGGCATGTTCGTTGTCGGTAGTGAACTGATCCAAGCCCATGGCAAATCCAAGTCCCAGAAAACAGCAGTGGCGCTGGCATTGGCGACGTTGTTGGGGATAACAGGGAACGTGGCAGAAGCCCGTGCACTTTGGGTAAGTGATGGCTCAACAGAATCAATTCCTAGTTCCAGCTATCCTTCGACAGCATTTTCTGGGAATACTGAAGACACACAAGGTGCCGCTATCATAAACCGCGGAACTTTGAACATCACATCAGGCATTACTTTTGAGAATAATAGTGCACTAAAGAGCTCTGGGGGTGCTATTTTTAACGGTAGCGATAGTTCAAATCAGCAAACTGCTACGATAAATATGTCGGGTGGCTCAATTTTTAGATCAAACTATGCTCAAAGTTCTGGTGGCGCTATATATAATCACGGAGGACACGGAGTAATTATTACAACAGGAGATACTGAATTTTCACATAATACATCTAAAAATGGCGCTGGAGCAATTTATAATGGCAACGAAATAACTTTTGGCGGAAAAACAACTTTTAAATATAACACCGGAACCACTGGTGCCGTTAATAACAAAGGAACCATATCATTTAATGAAGTTGAATTTTCAAACAATGATGCACAAACTTTAACAACCATTATTGGAAAAGGTGGGGCTATCCTTAACAGTGAAAATGGGAAGATAACCATTAATAGCACATCAACTTTCAGTGAAAACAAAGCTACAGGAAATGGCGGGGCTATTTATAACAAAGGAACGGTTACTTTTGGAAATGTTGCACTTTTTGAAGAAAACGAAGCTGGCAATGCCAGTGCTGGTGGTGCAATTTATAATGAAGATACCAGTCTAGTTTTATCTAATGCATCTTTCACAAACAATAAAGCAGGGCATGGAGGAGCAATAGGCTCTCTTAGAGGAAGTTTAAATATCCAAAGTTCTAATTTTCAAGGAAATGTTGCAAATAACAAAAGGGGAGGTGCAATTGAATTAAAAGGCATCAGTAATCAAACAACAACAATTAGTGATACAGTTTTTACTAACAACAAAGCTGAAAGTAATGACGGATTAGGAGGAGCAATATATATTGGTCACGGAGTTGATTCACCTACTACTGACGAATACACAGTAAACATGCAGAATGTAACGTTCACCAAAAATTATGCAGGCGGTAATGGTGGATCTATATTTATTGGAAGACACTTCACATTGAATCTTTCAGGTAATAATACGTTCGGTGGCATAAATGATGCAGATAAGAACAAAATGGGAACCGAATTAAATGATATCTGGAATAATACAGGCATTTTCAATGTTATAAATGGAAAAACAACTCTGTACAGTGGCATAAAAAGTGCAGATTATAATTCACAAACAAATATATCTGGGACTAATACTATTCTTGATATTTATAGTGATGAGGTAGAAGATTCTTTAGGAACTGCTACTGTAGCAAGTAGTACCAAGCTCAATATCGTCAAAGGTTTAGTAGAGGCAGATAACCTCACCGGCGCGGGTACTGTCAATGTTGGTGACGGTACCAATACCGCCAAACTGACCGTTTCAGCCGGGAACGGCAGCCTGACCAAGCTCGATGTGAAGGGCAGCGCAACGGCCGACATTACGGCGGCCAGTGCAGGATATACCATCGGCGCACTGGCCAACGCGGGCACTGCCAATGTCAAGGGTGGCACCGTCACCATGAACAGCCTCTCCAGCACGAACGGGAACCTGACCGTAGCCAGCGGGGCAACGGCGACCGTCAAGGGAGCAGATTCCAAGGCAAAGAACATCACGGGTGC